>Ga0256407_10002764_pt1 | contig 32649 bp, 11 predicted proteins | sample RumenRJG_04DNA_FD_193489 | JGI IMG/M metagenome (GOLD analysis project Ga0256407, IMG submission 193489) | Bovine rumen microbial communities from Lethbridge, Alberta, Canada - RJG_04 | ecosystem: Host-associated > Mammals > Digestive system > Stomach > Rumen | place: Canada: Alberta...
TTTTACATATATTATTTTATGTTATATAAAATTTAAATATTATATACAATACTTATATTAATAAAAAGCAAACATAATCTTGGAAATAATTTTTAAGAAATTGATATAAACGTAATATTATTCATGATATTAAAAAAAAATATTTATTTTTTTTAATTTTAATGACAAAGAATTTTTATTTAATTTTATTTTTATAATTTATAATTAATTTAAATTATATTAATTAATTAAATTTTTCATTATGATTGAAGAAAATCACAAAAAAGAGAAAATTGATAATGAAAAGATTGATGGGAAAAAAGGAAGTGAAAAAATAAACAAAAAAAACACTGTAGGAAATAACTTATCTGGGAATTTAAAAATTGGAGAAATCAAAAAGATAATTGGGGGACAAGAAATATCAAAAAATGATGAAACAAAAGAAAATTTGAGGACAAACCAATTATTAAATGATAAAAATATTAAAATTAATATTATAAATTCAAAAACAAAAAAATCAAAAAAAAGAAAATTAACAATAGATGAATATGAAAAAAAAATAAAAGAAAATATATTTATCACAAAAATATGTTTCATAATATCAATATCTATTAATTTTATAGATATATTAATAATAATAATTTTCCCATCAATTTTTTTAGATATTTTTAACATTATTTGTCTTATTTTAATAACAATATCATTTATTATAATTTTGATAAAATATATTTTAAAACGTATAATTATTACATCATCTTATTACAATAAAACAAAAAAAATTTTGATCTATATATCTATAATTATTGGAATTTATTTTTGTAATATTTTATATATCATGATTCATAAAATTATGTTAAATTCTGTTAAAAATTTTGATATTTATCAAATATTTTTAGGAATTATATTAATTTTTTGTTATTCAATAATTAATATTTCTGCTCCAATTATGATATTAATTAAATTAGGTGAAATTAAAAATCAAATTCAAAAAATTGGTTTATTAAGAAATCAAAATAGTTTAAATATTTCTGGAAATTCAAGTATACAAAATGATATTTTCTCTATTCAACCAAAAGAAAAAAGTTATGTTGTTAAATCATTTAATAATTCTTTTTCAATAAATCCTCAATTAAAAGAAAATAATAAAAATAACAAAATTTAATAATAAATAATAATAATCATTTAGAAAATTTTACTTTTATGTAAATCTTTATAAATATAATTTTTTATTATAAATATATTATTTTAAAAAATTTTTTGATATTTTTAATTATAATGAGCTAATAAATTGATTTTATCTATATAATTGTTTATACATTTTTTAAAATAAGACATTTAATTTTTTTTATTTACAAATTTTTTTTAAAAAAACCATCTTTTTCTAAATAATATAAAATAATATTAATTTCTCTTTCTTCATCAAAAAATTTCCTATAATTCATATAATTTTCACAAGGAAAAATTCTTTGAAAATGAATCAATCTTTTACTTTCTTCATAACAATCCCAAATCATTTCTTTATACTCTTTCCCAATTTTCATTTTTTTTAATTCCTTAATAGAATTAATAACTTTATTAATTATATTATATTTACTAGGATTATAATAATTTTCATTTCTTAAATCATAAGGAACAATTCTCATAATATCAAAAATTTCAGAAACCATTTCTCCTTTAATTTTCAAATCAATTGGTGCATCATAATGTAAATTTGGACTTAAATTAACTTCCATTAACCAAGGAGTTAAAAATGAATCTAATAAAATATCAAAACCAAATAATTCAAAACATATATTATTATATGAAGTACTATATTTTTCCATTGCTTTTTGTAATGGTGACTCACAAGCAATTATAGTTTTTATTATTATATCATCAATTTTTTTAAATATATCTTTACTTTTTATATTATGTTGTTCTAAATATTCTTTAAAACCTTTTAAATTCCATTTATTTGAATTAAAATCATTTTTTTCAGGATCTGAATTTTTTTTATAATTTTTATTATTTTTATTAACAGCATAATTAGTTAAATGAGAACATCTATCATTTATATCTTCATTATAATCATCACTTGCAAATCTAGTTAATCCTTCCTCATATCTATAAATTTTTAAAGGTACAATTGAAGTAACAAAAACATAAATTCTCAAATCAAATTTTTTTTTATTTATTAAAAAAGGATTTAAAATATATTTAGAAGCAATCATATTATAACCACTTGGTATATCATTTATATTATCAGTTAAAAAAATTCCTCTTCCTTGTGATGATGCAACTGGTTTAATTATAAATAATTGATTTTCTTTTGACATTTCATCTTTTAAAAAAGATATTTCATTTGGTAAAAGATATGAAATTGGCATAAAATCAAATTTTGTACCTGGGAAATTATCTTTTAATTTAGCAACATTTTTATATAATAAATCTTTTCTTGTTAATTCATTTGAACGAGGAAAATGATTTATTTTTTGAAATTTTTTTAATTTAGAAAATAAATTTAATTTTACATGACAACTTGACCAAATTATACTCCATTCGTCAATTGAATTATTTGAAAAACTTTGAAAAAAACCATTATCTTCTAATAAATTTTTAACAAGTAAACATTCATTTCCTAATAATTTATAATAATATTTAATTCCAATTAAATTATTATTTTCTTCATTTATTGTTTTTGGTAAATCTAAAAAAGGACGAAAATTTAAATATCTTATTGTAAAAGGTATTATAATCTTTTCACGAGGAGGACTTCTTGAAGTTGATAAAGTTCTTGATTTTTGAGATTTATTTCTATTATTTTTATATAAATATAAATTATTATTAAATATATTTGGAGGTTTAATTGTATTTTTTAAATATGGAATTTCTTTAAATTTTTTAAAAGAAAATGTAGGTTTTTTTTGATATGATGGAATTATATTATTAAATGTTGTTATTGTATTATTTGTTTTATTATTATCATTTATTATTGAATTTATTAAATTTGGTGATATAATATTGTTATTTATGTTTTCATTTATATTTGAAGGATTATGAAATAAAGCTTGGTTTGTTGTTTTATTCATTGTATTCATTGGAGGAATATCTGGGAATTTTATATCATCTTTTTTTGATTTTAAATGAAATGTTAAATTATTCTCATTTAGAGAAAAGGATTTATTTGATCTTCCTTGATTATGATTTTTTAATAACGAAATTACTAAATTAAATTCATTATTCTCCATTATTTAAATTGAATAGATTATTTTTTATATTTCTAATTTTTCTTCTTTTTTTAAATATTTAATTCTTTTAAAATTTTATTATATATAGGAAAAAAGAGTTATTCTTTAAATATCAAAATAATTATTAATATCTAAAATTAAATTTTAATGTTGTATTATGAATTGATACTAAATAAAATAAAGAAAAAAAAAAAACAAAATTAAAAAAAACAAAATAAAAAAAAAAGTGAAATTTTTAAAACAATAATAAATATAATTAAAACATCTTTACATATAAAAAAAACAAATTATAAAAAAAATCTACAAATTTAAATTAAATAAATTCCTCATCATCTTTTTTCTCAATAAACTTATCCATATTCCAATAACCAGAAACAATTAAATTTCCATTTTTATCAACTAATTTCCCAAAACCATGTTTTTTCCCATTAAAAAAATAACCAGTATACTTATCACCTTTATAATTTTTATAAACTCCTTTCCCATTAATTAATCCATTTTTAAAATTTCCAATATAAGAATCTCCATTTTTCATATTAAAAACTCCTTTACCACAAATAATATTATCTTTAAATTCTCCTTCATAAAAATTTCCATTTTTAAAAATAAATTTTCCAATTCCATTTGCTTTCCCATTTTCCCAATTTCCATCATAAGAATTTCCATTTGAGAAAATATAATTTCCTTTTCCATGTTTTAAATTATTTTTATAATTACCAATGTATTTATCTCCATTATTATGATAACGAATTCCATTTCCTTCAATTTTTCCTTCTTTCCATTCACCTGCGAAAATTTCTCCATCTATTTGAATTAATTTACCATATCCATCATGTTTATTATTTTTAAATGAACCTTCGTATCTTGTACCATTTTTTAATATTGATATTCCATTTCCATTTTTTTTATTATTTAAAAATTCTCCTATGTAATAATCTCCATTTTGAGAATATTGAATTCCATATTTTATATTTAATGTTTTTGGATTTTGGAAACCTATTATTAAATCTTTATTTTGGTTTAATTTTAATTTTAAGTTTTTTATGTTTTGTTTTGTTTCTTTGTTTATTAATTTTTCATTTGATAAGAATTTTTCTATATTTTCTATATATTTATTATAATTTATTGGAATTGGATTTTGGGAATTTAATTCATTTATTAGTTTTTCTTTTATTTCATCTATTGATATTTCTATTTTATTTAGTGTGTATATTTTATCTTCAAGTCTGCTATTATTTAATCCTATTAATTTGTTACTTAAGGATAAATTGTTTTTTGATTTTTGAATATTATTTTGAAATAATTTTAAATCTGATTTTGGAATACATGATGAAATTGAAGGCTCAATTTTTGTTGAATGAATTATATTTTTAATTTCTTTTTTTTTCTCATGAGAATTACTTTTTTTTATAATAAATTTATTATAATTTTCATTATCTTTGATTATATTATTATTTTCAATTTTAATATCTTTTTCTTTTATTTCATTTTTCCCTTCTTCATTTTTTTCTTCTCTTATTCTATCTGTTTTTATATTATTATTCAATATCATACTTGTTAAATTACTTGAGTTACTATTATTAATTATTAATTGATTTTTATATGGTACTAAAGATTTATTTTTTGAATATCTATTTATTTGTTCTGAATTATTTGTTTCATTTTTAGTGTTTGAATTACTTCCAAAAACTTTAATATATTTTTTTGGTGTTAAATTAGTTGTTTGATATTTCTCTTTACTTGAATTTATACTATTATTTTCACTTGATTTTTTAAGAAATGGATTATTATTTTTAATTTTATAATATACTGAATTTATATTATTATTAATTCTTTGAAAATCTAAATTTATATTTTTTGTTATTATTTTTAAATTTTCTTGTTTATCACTTTCTCTATCAGTCGGAGATGATATTAATTGAGTTGCAGTTGACATAAAATTTATATTTATATCATATAAATGTTTATTATTATTAATATTACTAGTTAAAAACTCATCATCAATTCTTGAAATTTTATCTAAAGATTCATCTAATTCTAAATAATAATTATTATTTTTTTTATTATTACTTTCATTTTTTTTAATTTTATTTTGATTATTTTTTTCAATATTATCATCTAATTCATTATTATTATTATCCTTTTTTTCAATTGTATTTTTTTTTAATATCATTTTCATTTCATCTTTAAATGAAAGATTAATAATATTTTTATCATCATTATTTGCTGGAATAGTTTCAATACTTTCATTAATTTCATCATTTATTTTTGAATCTTCAAAATCAATTTTTTCATTTTTAATTTTTGCACTACTATTACCAAAAAATATAGGTTCATTATTATTAAATTTAAATTCAGATGTATATTTATTTACAGTTGAACTCCTAATTTTTCCTTTATTATATACACTTAAAGTTTTATGAGATATGGAAATTTCATTTTTTTGAATTGGAGATTTATTTCTTTTAATTTCTGGTTTTTGATAAATTATTTTTTTATCATTTATTTTTTCTTCATTATTTAAAATTATTATTCTTATTACTTCTTCTAATTTTAAATTTGGAATACATGATTCAATACTTAATACACTTTGAATATTACAAATTGGACAATTATTACTTTCTTTATTATTACTTAAAATACAGAGTTTACAAAAAGAATGACCACATTTTGCTATATATGGTCTTTTATTTGAAATATCAAAATTTTTATTACAAATATCACATTTTAACACATTTTCAATTTTCAACATTTTTTAATAAAAATTTTAAATTTATTTTTTAAAATTTAAAACAAATTTATAAAGTAATTTTTTATTTATTCGATATATTGAATTATTATTTGTAAATTTTTATATATTTAATAAATTTACAAATTTAATTATTAGAATTAATCTAAATATAATTTATTCTAATGAACTTTTAAATTTCTCAATTTGATAAACAATATCTTTATCAAGATGATTAATTTTCTTATCTAAACTTTTAATTGAATTTATAATTTGATTTTCTTTATCTTCAGTCATATTTCTACTCATAACCATTCTTCTAAAATTATTAAAATCATAATTATTAATAATTTTTTGTGTAGTTCTCATAACTTTCATACAATCATTCAAATCTCCATTTGGTTCAATTAATTGAGTAACTGAAATATCTTTTCCAAAAATAGAAGGTTGTGTTAAAGTAGTACTATTATTTGTTATATCATTAAAGAAATCAGGTGTATGATTATTTCTTGTTAATATATTTAATTTAGATATATTTTTCATATTGAAATCTGGTTTTTTATGTGAAATTAAGGAACTTGGTTTAAATTTCCTTCTTTTAAAATGTATCATTCCTGTTTGATTTAAAGATTCTTGTTTTTGAAAAGAAATTAATTTATTTCTTTTTATATATTCAGGTTTTCTATAAAATGAAATCATACTTTTTCTTCTACTTATTTTTTTAATTGGTTTTATATTTGATATCATTGTCTTTAATTTTTCATTATATTCTTTTAATTCTTTTTCTTCTTTTTTTATTTTTTGTGAATCTAAAATTTCTTGTTTATTAAATAAATTTAAATTGTCAATTTTATTTTCTGTAAAATCATTTTTATTTAAAATAAATAAACTATCAGACCTTTTATTTTTATGTAAATTAATAACTGAAAATGAATTTTTATATTTTAATAATTTATGAGATGGTGAAGTATTTACATTATTTTTTCTATTTTTTCTTATACTTTCTCTTTTCATTTCTTTTACACATGTATTTAATTTATTTAAATAATTCAATTCTTTTTTTTCTCTTTTTCCAAATCTATTAAACATTATATGTTTTTTTATTCCATTAATATCTAGAAATAGTAAATTTGGTTTAAAAAGATTATTTTTTGTTGATAAATTTGGAACTTTATATCCATTAATTTTATATATAGTTATTAATTTCATAAAAGGTAAAACTTTTTTTTGTTGTTTATATACTTCATCTTCATATCCTTTATTTTCTAATTGATTATAACCTTTTAAAAAATTTTCTGATTCTTCTTTTAAATTTTGATATTCTGTCATTATTATATCACTTTTTTTTTCAAACTTTTCAATTTGATTATAAGAATCTTCTCTTATTTTCTTTAAACTAAAATTATACCTATTTTGATAAAAATCCTTATTTGAGAAAATAAATCTATTTGCTTTTGTAAAATATCCAGATTTCACTTTTTTCATTTTTAAATAAAAACTAATTAAAAAAAAAATTTATAAAAACAAAAAATACAAAAAATTTTTTTTATCAAAAAAAATAATTTTTATATAAAAAAAACAAAAAGAAAAATAAATAAAGAAATATTTATATAATTATTAGAATTTCCACATTCAAAATAAGTACCATTAATAGTAAGTTCTCCTTTAATTCCTAATGATTCGGCTTTTTTTTTTGCAATAAGTCTACAATATGGTTCTTCATTTTGAATTCTTATATAACAACAAAGAAAACCACTATCAGTTCCATATTTAGAACATTTTGTTGAATCTGTTGGTTTTTTCCCACATGTTATATAACTTTTGAAATCTTCTGAATCAGATGATTTTATTAATTTTATTATTAATAATAATATTAAAAAAAGGTTTTTTGTCATTTTTTTATTTTATTTTAAAATTTTTTTTAAAATTATTTTTTTTTAGGTTTTTATTTTTTTGAAAAATATTAAATTAAATTAATGAGTCATAAAAAATCTTTTACATGTGATATTAATCAATTTAATAATTTTCATGTTAAAAAAATATATGCATTAAAAAATTTTATTTCAAATAAAAAACCAATATTAGAAAATTTAATCAAAAAGAATAAGAAATATAAAGATATTTATAATTTAATAAAAAGAAAAAATCAAATAAATAATAATAATTCATCAAAAGGAAAAAGAGTTTATTTAGAAGAAGAATTAAATTCAAATGATAATGAAATTTATTCCTATGATTCAAAATTTGATAATCAAACAAAAGAAGAAAAGATAAAAACAATATATGGTGAAATTCAATCATTAAAAAATATTAATAATATAAATAATAATTATATTGAATCAAATAATATAGCAAAAAAAGGAATTTTTGATTCTTTACATATAGAATTACCAAAAACTTTAAGAAGTAATAAAAGTAATATTAATATTATTGAAAATAGGAAAAATGAAAATAATTATTTGTTAAAATTAAAAAAAAATATAAGTCAAAAAAATATTTTGAATTATCAAAATAATTCAATTAAATCCATTTTTCAAAAAATTATTCCAAAAAGAGAAAAAAAATATAATGAAAAGGAAATTAAAAAATGGATTGAACAAGAAAAAAATAGTAATAGAAATAATGAAAAATATTTTAATGAAAATAATTTAGATATTCTTAATTTTAATTCTTTAAGTAGGAATTCAAATTTACTAAATTTTAATACAATTTGTAAATCAAAAAAGAATGGAAATTCTTTTATATATTCAAATAATTATTTTGAAAATGAATTAAGTATTTTTGAATCTAATTTAAATAAAATAAATAATTCTGGTTATCATAAATTAGGAGAAAAAACAAGAAATATAAAAAATAATAATACTTTAAGAGAAAAATTTTTAACTCCAAAATATTAATAAAGGTGATATCTTAAATATAATTTTTATAAATATTTAATATTTTTTTGAGTTATTATTATTTGGATTTCTATTTGCCAATTAAATATATATATTTAATTTATAAGTACCTTTAATTATAAATAAAATAATGTAAATATTATATATTTTATAATTATATATTTTCAGTTAATTAATTTACTTTTGAATAATTAATTAAAATCAATATTAAATAAAAATATTTTAAATAATTTTGTCAAATAATTAATCAGTTAAATGGGAGAGACTCTTATGGAAAAGTAATATCTTTTAAATAAAAAAAATCAATTTTTCTTAATAGATATATAAATGAACTGAATGATAAAATTGAATTGAAAATGATACCGAATAAAACAGAAGAACAAATATTATATCAATATTTTAAATATTATGATATTGATGATACAGGTTTTACAAATTTACAAAATTTCATAAAAACAAATGAAAAATTAGGAGTATCATTACAAAAAATATCTGATTTTGAAAAAATATTTAATTATTTTGATAGAAGTAAAAAAGGAATAATAAATTATAAAGATTTTATTAAAGAAATTTTTAGCATAAAAAATTTTAATGAAAATCCAAATATACATTTTGAAAAAAAAGATTTTGTTTTATTTCTAAATAATCATTTATTAGAAAAAGGAGGAAATTTACAATTAATTAATTTTATTAAAGCATTACAAATAATTGATTATAATGATTCAATGAGAATGAGTATTGATGATTTTTTAAAAGTTCTAAATGAAAGTCATTTGGATTTGAATTCAAAAGAAATTCAATATTTATATCAAGAATATGAATATTTTTCAAATGGAGTTGTTTATTATAAAAAAATGATTGATAAATTATTTGATAAATTTTATAATAAAAAAAGAGATATTTTTGCAGAAAATTTATATGAAAATTTAACAAATGATGAGCATGATAAAATTTCATTAAATGATATAAGGGAAATATATAGAAATAATTCAAATAATTATTCTAGAAATGAATTTTTTATGAGATTTATTGATGAATATAAATTTATAACAAGAGGATCAATTGATAAACCTATGTCTCTTAGTGATATTAAAAAATTTATTAAATGTATTGGTTATGGAATTGAATCTGATAATGAATTAAGATCTTTATTATTTGAATTAAATCAAAAAAAAAACTATAATACATATGAAAATAAAAATAATAATTATAATTTTAATAATAATAATAATTATTATTATAATAATAATTATCAATATTCATATATTAATAATAATGAAAATTATAATAAAAATAAAATAGATAAAATGATTTTTAAATTAAAACAAAATCTAATTAAATATGGTAGAAAAACCTTTTTTAATTTTATTAAACATTTTAAATATTATGATAATAATACTAAAATAATATCAAAATATGATTTTGTAAAAGTATTGAAAGATTTTAATTTATTAATTCCTCTGATAGATGTTGAAAATATATTTCAAGAATTTTCTACTGATGAAAAAAAATTATTTATAGATTATAATTATTTCTTAAAAGAAATTTCAAAAAATACAATAAATGATATTAGGGAAAATGAAATAGGAAAAATTTTTAATATCATTATTAATAAAGCAAATGAAATTCAAAAACCAATTACAATAAATTTACTAAAAGAATTTTATTGCCCTAAAAATAATTATTTTATTAATGATGAAAATCAAAATAAAATAGAATTTGAAGAATGTTTGGATTTATTTCATTATATTTATAAAGGTTTTAATAATGATACATTTACTGAAAATGAATTTTTTGAATTTTATTATTTTATATCATTCTTAATTGAAAATGATGAAAATTTTAATTCTTTATTAAATAATGAATGGAAATTCAATGATGAAAATAAAAATAATTTTAATTTTACTTTTGGAAAATATAATCAAATATCAAAACCACAAATCAATCAACCAATAGAAGAAAACAGATTTTATAATAAAAATGATTTTACAAATTTAGACAAAATTCAATTATTAAATAAACAATTAGACAATTATTCAAATAATAACAATAATTTAAAAAATAACCAAATAAATAAAATAGTAAATTCATATCAAAGAAAAGAAAACAAAAATAGAACATTTAATAATAATAATGATAATACAATTGAGAAAATAAGACAAAAATTAAAGGCAAGAGGTTTAAGAGGACTATTATATTTACATAGACAATTTATATTATCATGCCCAAATATTAATAAAATATCATTTAATCAATTTAAAAATATTTTATTAGGACAACATATTATTTTAAATGATTCTGAATATAGTGAAATTTATTATAAATATTATAATAATAATACATTTTTATTATCTTTATTCATTAGGGAATTTAAAAAAAAATTAAATGAAGATAAATTATATTATGTTGAAAATGCTTATTCAATTCTTGACAGAAATGGAAATGAAAAAGTACCAATTGAATATATTAATAAATGTTATGATGCAAAAAATCATCCTGATGTTCTTTCAGGAAAAAAAAATGAAGAGGAACAATTATTAGAATTTATTGAATGTTTTGAAATTAATTTTAATTTATTAAATGAAGAAAATAATAATAATAATATAGTTGATTTTGAAATTTTTGCAAATTTTTATGAATATGTTGCATTTATATATAATAATACAAAACAATTCGGTATAATTATACAATCAACATTCCATTAAATATAAAAATATATTTAATATAAAAACAAATAAAAAAAATAAAAAAATATTATAAAAAAACATCCTTTAAACAAAAAAATAAAAAATAAACTAAAATTTAAAAACTTTTAAAAAAAAAATAAAAAAAAATATAAAAAATGATAGAAGATTCCCAAGAAATTTCCTCACCTTCAATAAACAACAAAAACCGTTCAAAAACTCAAATATCAGAAAAAGCAAAAGACTTAAATAAAAACGAAACATTAATAGCAAAAAAAACATTTTTTAAAGAATCGGACAACAAGCATTACGACTTTAATTTAACCTTAGATGAAAATGCATTAACATATGAAGACATGGAAAGAATATATCCAAAAGATGAAAATCCTCCAATTCCAATAACAAAAGCAAAATCAGTTCCAAATTGTGCAATAATGAAATATGGTGTTGCTTTATCAAAAGAAATAATTGATTTTTCATTTTGTCTTTCATGTGATCCAAGTTCAATTTCTCCAATTTGTGAAGCTTGTTTAAATCAATGTCATAAAGATCATAAAATAAAAACTCCTTATTCAAAAGGAATTATAAAATGCTTTTGTGGTTATAATAATCATTCAATGACACCTGTTTATGATACTAATGAACATTTTGAATGTTCTTTTAGTGAATGGAGTAAAGTTAGTAAATTAAATGTTTTTTTTTATAATGCTCAACATAGACCTTTATGTATTTTTTGCCATAATTTTTGCTCTGAGAAAAATTTAGATCAAATGCAAACTGAGGAAGATTCTAGTAAAATTCCTGATTGTTCTTGTACTAATGAAGAAGTACATGGTGAATTAAAAAGATTATTTGAAAAAATGAAATTAATTGTTAAACCTAATTGTGAAGTTATTTCTCAGTTACATCCTATTCAAAAAATTAATTTGTTGTTTAAAAGTGAAAATAGTTTTAATACTATTTATATTGACTTTAAAGATTTGCTTAAAACATTTTCTTTAAGTCAAATTTTTGCAAAAATGGCACAGACTATTTTTGTTAGTACTGATTTTACTAAAACTAATTGTTATTATAGTTTAAAAAATTTAGAAATTATTATTGATTCTAATAAACATACTGGATTAAGGTATACATTTAGAGATATTGAAAAATATTTTTCTTTTAAATCTATAAAAACTATTTTTGAAGTTAGTAAATCTTTAAAAAGTGATAATGTTTCATATTGGGCTTTTAGACAAAAAATGTTACATTTATTTCATAAAATTTATATTGGTAATCAAACTCAAAAACTTGGGAAATATAAATTATATGATTTGGAAAATTTAACTCCTTTACAAAGATTGTCTATTTTTCATAAAAATAAAGAAATTTTTCCAGAATCTGGTGAAATTATTACTTTTTTTATTAAATCTTTAAATGAAATTAATTCTATTGGTTTAAATAATCTAGAATTTTATAATGCAATTAATGAAATTTATGCAATATTAAGAAAATGTGCAATATATAGTATAATTAGTAATGGTGATATGATTAGAATTTCTAGTGAAACTGAAAAATTATTAAAAAATTTTTCTGAATTAAGAAAAAAAAGTAAAAATGTTCAACCACAATATATTAGTAATGCAAATAATGAAGATGGAAATAATGAAATATGGAATAAGGAAACTAAATTATTTTTAAATATTCTAAAAATGTTACATAATTTTATTTATACATATAATGATAGAGCTATTTATAATATGTTAACTAATACTAATAGATTTCCTAAAATTGATGAAATTAATCCTAAAAATTCAACTTTTATTTTTTCTAAAAATGATTTAGGAAGATTAATTGCAAAAATTACAATTAATATAATGGGTATTTTAAATAAAAATTATCATAATAAATCAGAAAGTGATATTTATATTAAAATAATGAGACATGGAATGAAAATAACAAATTATTTATTAACTAAATATGATAATTATTTATTAATGATGAATAAATTTTTAAAAACTGGAAATTATTATTTAAAAATAATTAATATTTCAACTGAAACAAATCAAGTTTATAAAAATATTGTTGAACAAAAAATAAAAATTGAAGAATCATATAGTAAATATTTTTCATTTGAACAAAGTCAAAATGAAGTTGCAGAAATAGTTGAAGAATCACTTGAAGATGTAAATAAAGGAAGTTTTGATGAAAATAAAATAATGTGTTTAATTAAATCAAATTATTTTTATTCATTAGCAAAAGTATTTGAAATATTTTATTCTGAAATTTCTGATATTAAAAATATAAATCAAGAAAAATTAAATAGAGTTATAGATAAGATTTATGATTTTTTTAATAATTTTATTAAAAATAATTCAGATAATGCTATTTTAGTTTTATCAAATTATATTTTTAAAAATTTAATTCATGCACCAATTGAATATGGAATAATAAATTATAAATTATTTAATGAATGTTTAAGTTTAATTTCAGAAAAAGATAAAGTAATATGTTTTTCAAAACATATTCTTAAAAATTTATATGATTATCTAATTTTATTACATAAAAAACAATATAAAGAAATTAATTTAGTAATTAATTTATTCCTTAAATCAGTTGAATTTTTAGTTTTAAAAATAAAATGTTTAAATCCTGAATTATTAATAAACAAAGTAAAAATTATTTTAGTAAAATTAAATGAAATATTTAATTTAGTAAAATCATTTTTTACTTTTAAAACAACTAAATCTCAACATGAAAATGAACAATTAGAAGAATCATTTTATTTATATTTAAAATTGATAAATTCAACATATGATTCAAAAATAAATGAAGACATAGAAATAATATCAAAAATAGTTAATACTGAAGATGTATCTCAAATATTAAAAGTTGCTAAATTAAAATTACCAATGAGAACAGAATTTTTACGTTATATAAGAAAAAATTTTGTTGATTTAAAATATTCAAATAAAGATAGTCAAGCTTATGTATGTTCATTTATTAATGTAGAAGATAATTTAAGTGCAATTTTAAAAAATCAATTAATTAGTAATTTTCAATATCCAACTAAAGTTTTAAATTTTAAAAAAGATTTATATAATATTGAATTAAAAAATGAAAAATTTGAACAATATAAAACTTCATGTTTTGATTATAGAACTTTTAATGTTTTAACATATGAATTAACTAATGTTGAAGTTTTAACAGAAGATACACATGTAAGTGATAAAAATGGAAGAGAAGAATTAAAAGATTATTTTGAACATGGTTTATTAATTCCTTTATATGAATTTTTTAAAAAATCATTTTATGTTATTCATTGTTTTACTGGGAAAGAAAATTTAAATTTATTTGATTTAATTATTCTTTCACTTAAATTAAAAATATATATTTCAAAATATAAATATGATTTTTGGAAAGAAGAAAATGAAGAAGATGAAAATAATAAAATAAATGAATATATAAAAGAATATAATAGTAATGAATCAAGAATTGATGGTAGTTTTTGTTTAAATGAACAAATAATAAAAAATACAGAAGAAAATTTATTAAAAATGGAAAAGAAAAATTTTGAATGTTTTGATTATAGTTTATTATATCAAATATTACATAAAAATTTCTTTTTTATATTAAAAGATATTCCTTTATGTAATATATTAGAAGATTTTAATGATGGTGGAGATGAAATTTCTCTTAAAGCAGTAATTGATATTGAAAATAATGATTATCCAGAAATAAATACTTTTCCAGAAATAAAAAGAAGATTTATTAGAATTGGATATGCATATAAATATGGTAAAGAATCAATTTCTGATGAAGAAAATTCATCTTTATTTTCTGCATTAAGTGATATTAGTTTAGAATTTGAAACTAATTATAGAAATTTATTAATTAATATCTTAATTAATAATGGTGAAAAAAAAGGAAAAAATGAACAATTTGCAAAAATGTCTTTTTATATTTTATTTAAATTATTAAGTTTACAAACAAAAGAAACTCAAAGTGAAATTATTTCATTATTAGGAGGAACTGATTCAGAAGAATTAGGTTTTATGCTTAAATTTAATAAGATTTTATTTAAAAGATTAATATTACTTTTTATTGATTATATTAATCCAAATGATAATGTTATTACTTTGAATTATTTTTATTCTCTAAATTTAATTAAAATTTTTAAATTTTTATGTGAAGAACATAATAATTTTTTCCAAGGACATTTAATTAAAAGTTTAAGTTTTCAATATTTAGAATTTGTTCCAAATTATATTGCAAATGCAGGAATATTTGGAAATGATTTTGATAATGATCAAGGACAAACTTTAGAAATAAAATTTTTTGAATTTTTCTTACATGTTTTAATTAAAATAATTTTAGTATCTCAATGGGAAAAATTAAAAAATGAAGATGATAAACATATAAATGGTTTTTTATTTGATTTATTTTCTGCTATTTTAGAATTATTAATTGAAATTATTCAAGGAAATAAACCTGAATTTTTAAGTAAAATTGGTAATCCTTCTTTAAATATGTTAAATGAAGAATTTTTTGATGATGATATAAGTGAAAAAAAAAAGAGAAAAGATTCAATTGATGAAGAAATAAAAGATCCTTTTCAATTATTTGTTATTAATATTATTGATTTATTATTTAAAGAAGATGTTAGTTTAGAAATTATTTTTGGAATAAGAAATCAATTAATGGAATTTTTTACTGCAATTTTAGAAGAAAAAAATTGTAATGAAGAAGTACAAAAATTTATTATTAAATATTTAAATATTCAAAGTGTTTTAAGTTCAATTTTAACAATATTAAAAACTTATTTTATAGAAAAAAAAAGTATAAATTTAGGTGATAATAATTTTAATCAATTTGGTTCTACTTTTAAAAATGAAGATGAAGAAAATAATCAATTTGGAGGAATTTCATTAAAAACTTTAAATAAAGCAACAATGACATTAAATGAAAATTCAACTATGAAAATGAATAATATTTCAGCATTAATATCAAATTTATTTTTTAATCATCAAATTTATGCATTTTTCAAAAATGAATATTATAATTCAGAAGATTTTTGTCAAACTAATGAATTTCAATTAGCAAATATTTTTTATAGATATATTAAATTAATAAGTGTTCAAGATAAAAGTTTTGAAGCAACTTCTTTAATTAATAGAGTTGCAAAAATGTCTGAGAATACTGCATTAAAAAAATTTAATCAAAATCAAAAAAATCAAGTTAAAGAAAAAAGTTCTATGAAACAGGTAATTACAAATTTAATAAATGAAAATACTCAAAATTTCGATACTAATTTTATTGAATTATTTTATATTGTTAAATTTTTTGAATCTATTACAGAAACTATTGAAGTTAGAACAGAAGATCCTTCAAATCGAAATCAAACTGTTGTTTTTACTGTTCTTCCTGAAATGATTTATTTATCTGAAGCATCCAAATTAGAATTTATTAAAATTGTTGATAGAGAAAGTGAAACTACAAAAAAAAATGATTTAATGAGACATGTTACTTATTTTATTAAAGAAATTAAATTTTATCAAAAAAAATCATCTTCTCTTCATAAAATAATTTCAAGTACTGATTTTTATTATGTTCAAATATTTAGTTATATTTATGCAGTTGGAATTAATATTTTTATGTTATTTACTTTAATGGGAGATACAAATTCAACTAATGTAGGAACAAATGAAGAAAGAAGAAAAAATAAACCATATATAAAATCATTAATAGATTTATCAATTAAAAAATGGGGAACAGATTATAATATAGTTGTATATTTATATGTAGGAATAAATGGTATTTTAATAATTATTTGGATTTATTTTAGAATGCCTTTATATTTTAGATTAGATAAAGTAAAATATATGGAAGATAAAAAAATAACAGATAAATCAAAATTAACAATATGGAATAAATTAAAAATTGCTTTTATATACTCAATTTGGGATAGAGATTATGTATCAACATTAATATTTGAATTTATAATAAGTTTAATAGGAGCAATTATGGAAAGAGGAGAAATAATATATCCAATATTATTATTACCCTTCGTAAATTTAAATTCAACTTTAAAAAACTTAATATCAAGTATAAAAATAAATGCAAAAAAAATCTCATTAACATTTCTTCTAGCAGTAATAATAATGTATGTCTTTGCAAACATAGCATTTTTTTTCTTTAATTCTGACTATTCATCTGAATTAGAATATCAAGATGATAATTTTTGTAAAACATTAATATTTTGTTTCCTAACAGCATTAGACTCAGGATTAAGAGCAAGAGGTGGATTAGGTGATTCAGGAGTAAGATTATCATTTGAAAGAAGAACAACAAGATATGTTTTTAGATTAATTGCAGATGTGGCTTTTTTCATATTAATTGTTATAGTAATGATTGATATGGTTTTTGGTATAATTGTAAATGGATTTAATGATTTGAGAGTAAAACAACAAATGCATCAATTAGATAAAGAGAATAATTGTTTTATTTGTCATATTGATAGAGCCACTGTTGAAAAGAATAAAAAAGATTTTAGGGAACATGTTGAAAAAAAACATAATTTGTGGAATTATGTTGATTATATGATTTATTTGAAATTTGCTGATATTCATAATTTAAATGCTATTAATTCTTATGCTAGAGAAAAAATTGATAATAAAGATATTAGTTGGTTACCTACTTATAAAGATAAAATTGGAAGTGAAGAAGGAAAAGCTGATGATGATGAAGATGAGTTGAAGGTTGAAGAAGAGAATATTCATAAATATGTTGTTAAGGAAGCTTAGAAAATGATTTTTCAATTTTTTTCTTTTTTTTAGAATAAATTTGGCTATTTTATTTTGTAATGATTTTTTATTCTTATATTTTATTTTATTTTATTATATATTTTTTTGTTTTATTATTTTGTGTTAAAAATTATAATAATATGTTAATTAATTATGAATTTTTTTGAATAATTTAATATTTATCTTTTTAAATTTAAAAAAAACAATAAAAAACAATTATTTAACCTAAATATAATAATAATTTAAATTAAAATAAAAAAACATACAAATTAGGAATGAGTAAATTAGACAAAAATTATGCATTAAATCTCTTCACAAGAACTTGGGTACGTGATTCATATGGATTATATGATTATGAATCAATAGAAACAAAAAATATTCATTGTTTATTATCAGATTCAGTAAATCTTTCAAGAAAAAAAACGGAAATTAAAACAAATCCCACAAAAAATATTTTAGATCCAGAAGAAGAATTATTATTATCAGTAAAATATGATAAAGATGATAAATATTTAATATCAAATGAAATATTAAATTCAATTGAACCAACTGAAAAAAATATTCAAGATTTAGAAAATAAAATATGGTATGTTCTCCCAAGTGAAAATAATCAAAACGTTCCTAATAAACAAACAATAATAAATCCAAATAAAAATTATTTCCTTTGTAAAAATGATATAATTAAATTAGGAAGAGTTAAATATGCAATAAATGAAATTCATATACCAAAAAGAAAAAATAATATTGATATAGAATCAAATATGGAAAAAAATAATGAAAATATTGATAATAATAATATTGAAGATTATGATATAAATTCAATAAATCTTCATTCATTTCCAATATTTAATTTTATATATATTTGTAAAAAAGATGAAAATAAAAATGAAGATTCAATATGTAAGATATGTTACAGTAATGAAAATGAAGAAAATAATCCACTTGTTCATTTATGTAAATGTACAGGAGGAATTAGATTTGCACATTATGAATGTATTAAAAAATGGATGGAAACAAAATTAGAAATTAAAGAAAATGAAAAAAAAACAGTTAAAAATTATATAATTAAATCTTTCAATTGTGAAATTTGTAAAACGCCTTATCCTTTTAAATTTAAAATTGAAGGAAATGATAAAATTTTTGATTTAATTAATATTGAAAAACCTAATTGTGATTATATTATTTTGGAATCTTTAAATCAAATTAAACATAATTCAAATATTAAATCAATTCATTTAATTCAATTAAATGATGATTTTATTATAATAGGAAGAGGACATTTTTGTGATATTAGAATTAATGATATTAGTGTTAGTAGAAATCATGCTTGTTTAAAATATGATTATGAAAGTGGGAAATTATTAATAAAAGATTTAAAAAGTAAATTTGGAACTTTGATTTTAATAAAAAAACCTTTGGAAATTAAAGAAAAAAAAATTTGTTTACAAATTGGTAGAACTTATATTGAAGCTTCTTTAATGGATTTTAAAGAATATGAAAGATTAAAAAGTGAAAAAAAAGGTAAGTTAAGAAATATTGAAAAAGTTAATTTGGAAGGCTTTAAAATTAATCAATATACTTATAATGAAGAATTACCAATTTCAGATAATGAAAAATTGGAAAATGATAAGAAAAAAAAATCATTATAAATTTGTAATAAAATATTTCTAAAGTTATATAATTAATTATAATAATTATTATATATTAAAATTTTAAAAAAATGTTAAATAATTAATTTATATTAATATAATAATTTGAATTTAAATAAACAAAAAAAATACTATTTACTAAATTCAGAAAGAAAAGAATTAAAACTATAATTTTTATTTCTATTTTTTGAATTTGAATTATCTCTAAAATTATTTCTTGTTGAATTAGGTCTAAATTTATTTCTTGATATATTATTATTTTTATTTGTTCTTGTAGTTTGCGGTTTAAGCATATCTTTTCTTTTCTTATATTGTTGATATATTTCTTCTCTTTGGAAAAAAATAATTCCAGGAGAACAATTATAATTATTATTAATTTTAGGTTTAAATGTATAATTTTGTTCTAATTCTGTTTTTATTATTTTTAAATTTTTTTTCAAATATATTTTTTGTAAATCACTTTTGGTAAGAGTAATTTTTTTAAGTTTTTTTTTTTTAATATTTTTACTATTATTATTATATGGATTTATCTTATTTATTCTTGTTGATTCATTTATTTTATTTTCATTTTGTTTATTTACTTTTGTTGTAGTATTATTATTTATATTTTTATGTAACTTTAAATTTGAAAAACTTTTATTTTTAAAAGGATGATAAAGATTGATTTTAGGCGAAAAACTACAATTTGCAATAATTCTTCTTTCTTCTTTTAATTTTAATTTTCGAATTTTTTCATTTTTCATTTTTTTATCAATTAAACCTTTTTTATATAAATATTCTCCATAATTGATTTTATTTGATTTCCTTGCAGAAGATTTACTTCTTTTACTAGTATTATTTTTATCTAATAAAGTAGTATTTGAATTACTTTTTTTTATATTTTTGAGATTTTTTGATAAACTTGTATCAGGAGAAATATTTCTTTTAAATAATAAATCTTTTTGTGTTGAACTAGATTGTTTAATATTTTTTTTATGAATTTTAGGAGTTTTTGTTGAATAAAATGAATTATAACTTTTTTCATCTTCATTGTATAAATCTATTAATTTATAATTTATTCCCTCTTTATAATTAATAGGTATATAATGTTTATTTTCAATAAATGTTGATTTTTCATTCAATGGTTTGTTATTATTAGTAAAAATATCGGATGATAATGAAATATAATTTTGATTTTTAGTAGATAATAAAGTATTATTTTTTTTTATTTCATTATTTTTTTTTTTATTTTCATTTTCTATGTTTTTTTCTTTTTCAGGTATATTTAAATTTAATTTTTTATTTGAAATTAAAGTCTCTTCTTTTTTATTTTCTTTTATTTTCTTTTTTTTTTCTTTTTCATTTATTTCTTCATTTTTATCATTTTCAATATTATGAATAGTGAAATGATTTTTTTGTTTTTCTTCATCACTAGCAAAATTTACCATTGGCATTATAGTATTATTTATTTTAATTTTATCATCATCTAAATTTGCAAAACGTATTTTTTTTGGACTATCTTTTTTTAATATTTTATTATTCACTAAATTAGATTTTGAAAAAGTTTTTATTCTTTGAAAAATATTATTTTCATTTTGTTTTATTTCATTTGTATCTTTTCTAAATAATGAAATTATTTTTTTATTTTGATTATTTGTTGAATAATTTGATTCTATTTGATGTTCTAATATATTAAAATCATCAATATTATTTATATTCTTTTGTAAATGAAATTCAGTTTTTGAATTCTCATGATTTATTGATTGTAATTTTTTTGAATCCTCTGTTCTATTTTTTTTTAAATCTATTATATTGGAATTATTTATTGGAGTATATGTTCTTTTATTTAATATATCATCTTCATTCAATTTGAAATTCATTTTTTGAAAAGAATATTTTTTTTGTGGAATAATTTTTGTAAAATCATTTTCTATTCTATTCTTATGGATATTATTTATTATATTATTTTCATTTAATTTTCTATTATCAGTAATTATATTTTTTTTTATTCTTCTTTCTGATTTTATTGAATCATAATTTACTGAAATTTTTTCAAAACTATTATTTTCTTCAAAATTTCTTGTTGATTGATTTATAATATTTTCATTTTTATTTGTTTTTATTGTATTATTTACATTTATTTTTTTTCCTGTATCTTTACTCAAAAAAGATGATGATAATTCAGATGATATATTCTGGGAGAAAAAATCTTCTTCATTACTATCTTTTTTTTCTATAAATTGTATTTCATTGAATGAATTTTCTTCCTTATTTGATTTTTCATCTAAACTTTTTTTATCAAAATGAGATTTTATAGTATGTTCAGATTTTTCATTTTCAATTGATTTTTCTTTTAACATATTATTTTCATAATTATAATATTTAGAATGTTGACTTTTTTTATCATTTATTTTTTCTTCATTTTTTATTGAATCATTCTCATTTATTTCATTTTTTTTATTTTCTTTAAATTTATTATTTTTTTCAATAAGTTTATTATCAATACTATTATCATTTTCTATTTTAAAACTTAAATTTTCTCCATTTTCTTTTTTAAAATCATTTTTTTCATTATTATAATTATTTTTAGAATTATCAAATTTATTTTTATTATAACTAAAATCAAAGTCATTTTCAAAATTTTTATCTATTTCTTTTTGTTGTTTAAAAAATTGTTTACTTAATTCTTTTAAATCATTATTTTTTTTAAATTGTATTAACAATTCTTTAATTTCTTGTGTAATATATTTCATAGTTGAACAATCTAAATCATTTTGAATACAAAAATTAAAAGCTAATTCTTCAGGTTCTGAATCAGGATAAATTTTTATTTGATCAAATTTTCCATTTTCACATTCAAGTGTCATTATAAAAAAAGATTTTTCATTTTCTTTTATATCATTTGAATCAATAATATTTATAGAATTTTTTGTATTATTAGAATTATATTCATCAATATTATTATTTAAATTATTTTCATTAATAACTTTATCATTATATTCTTTACTATTAAAATTTTTATTTACATTATTCATTTTATTTTATCTAATTTTTCAATTTTAAAAAACTTTTAAAAAAAAAAAAATGAAATTTAAATGATAAATAAATAATAAAAAATGGAAGAAGAACATTCTTTTACTTCAAAAACATCAGAAAATTCATCAAAAGATTTTGATTTATCAATAATAACAGAATCAGAATGTACATCTAAAACTTTTGGAAATGAAGAAATTAAACAAAATGGTTATTATTGTTTAATATGTGATCAGCAAAAGAAAATGAAATTATGTCAATTTTGTTATGAAACATGTCATTTAAAATGTAGAATTAATTGTGAAAAAGATACTTGTATAATATCAAATGAAACAAATGCAATTTTTCCAATGATTAAATTTGCTTGTGATTGTGGAATTAAAATGAAACATTTTCCAAATAATTATATGGAAAAAGGGAAAATTTCTTGTCCAATGTTTGATATTGATAAAAATATTTGTATTGAAAAAACTTTTTTTTGTGGAGAAGAAAATGAAACTATTTGTTCTTTTTGTTATATAATATGTCATAAAGATTGTAAATATAAATCAATAAGTAAAGAAAAGGTTTCTAATAAAAAAGAATGTGAATGTAAAAATAAAAATCATTCAAAATATAATGAATTTATTTTTAAAATTCCTATTTTTGAATATCAAGCTAAGATGAAAACTAAATTTTGGCCTATTCAAACTATTAATATAATGTTTGAAAAAGGAATTTTTGATAATTTAGCAAAGTTATCAAATGATATTATTTTAAATTATAATCCAAAAATCCCATTTGAAAAAGAACATCCTTTTCCTTATTTATTAGAAAATTTAACAAATATTTTTAATAGGAAATTTAAAACTTTTTATTATCATGAAAAATTTATTAATATTTTCTCTTTTGAACCTACTGTTAAATTTTTTAAAGAAATTAATACATTTACAAAAGAAATGATAATTGTTAAATTTAGGTTAATTTATATTATTTTATATATTCATTTAAAAAATGATTTTAATGATTTTAAATGTTATACTTCAATTGATTTTTCAACTAATTCAATTATTGAAAGAATTATTTTTAAAAAATTTATTTTTTCAAATTCTGAATATACTAAATATATTTATAACAAATATCATTTTAAAAATACTGATTCTGGTTTAATAAAGCAAATTCTTTTAGATGATTTAATTCCATATATTGAATATGGACTAGATAAAAATTTAATTAATCTTTTAGAATTTACTGAAGAATTTAATATATCCTTAAAATTTATTACTTTTGTTTTAAAACATAAATTACTTTTAATAAATGATTTAGAAAAATTAATTAAGCATTTATATAATATATTTACAAAATATTATAATTCAATTTTAAAATTTAATAATGAAGAATTAATAGATATTTGTTTAGATTCATTTAATACTTTTACTGAAATATTTTATATCATTGCAGTAGATTATAATGATCAAGTAATTGAGGAATTTTTAGATACAAAAAAATTTAAACATTGTTTTATTCATGTTAAATGTCAACATGGAAAATTATTATTTCAAATGATTTTAAAGTCTTCTATTTTAATTTCTAAACATTACAATATTATTTCAAATGTAAATGATACAAAAAACAAAATTTTTAAAGAAAAAGAAGGGAAAGAATTAGAATGTTCTAAAGAACTTTTAAAAAAAAGAAGAATAAATCCAAATGAAATCATATATAAAAAACCTGATAAAGGGATTTTAAAAGAAAAAATTTTAAGATTATTTCATAATGGGTTAAAAATTTTTTCAATTACAGATAATAATTATTATTTTCAAATTTTAAATATTGATAAAAAAGCTTTATTAATTTATTATTTTTTAAATAATTTATTCCATGGATTTTCATCAATAGAGGAACAATATCAAAATTTACATTATAATAAAGTTTTTAAATCAAATTTTGTATGTAATTTAAATATAACATTAAATAATCTATTAGAAAATTTCTTTTTAAATAAATATACAAATGAAGATAATTTATCAATGCCTTTAATTTTTATTAGTGAATTATCTTATTTTAATAAATATATAAAAGATCATTTAAATGAATATTTAAATGATCTAGATAATAATATTATTGATAATTATAAATATATTCAAAAATTAATAAATAATTATGGTCATCTTAATGTGTTTTTTTTTCAAAATGAAAAAAAATTCAATTATAAAAAATTAATCTATCAAATGTGTTTATCAAATTTAGAAGAAATATTATTGAAAATTTTAATTATTTTTAGTGATAGAAGATTTCCAAAATATTTAAATATTAATCTTTTAGAAAAAACACTTTCTATTTTATCAATATATCTTATGTCAAATTATGGAACAAGATATTTAGTTGCTGGAAAAACACTTTCAAGATTAAATAAATTATTTCATAGATATTCATTTAATTATTCAAATGAAAAAGGAAATTTTATTAAAAATGAAAAATATCATGAAAAAAGTATTCAAATAACAAGTATTATATTAGATTTTTTTAGATTATTTTTTAAAGGATTAAAAATTTATAATATTAATTTAATGGGACATAAAATATTAAATAGACTTAAAAAAAATATATTAAGTCATTTAAAAGAATTTTACAATTATATTAAACATATATTTGGAAACAAAAATGAAAATGAAAAAAAAGAAGAAGTGATAATTTTAGATAAAAATGAATCAAATAATTCAATTGATGAACCAAATGCAGAAATGATTGAAGTATTTAAAAATCATTTTAATATAATTTTAAAGATTTTTTCTTCATTACATCAATATTATCAAGATGTAGATTTTAAAGAAATAATAAGAGAAATACTTACACTTTTTATTAATTCAGATTATAATTTTTGTGATCCAAATATTTTTTATTCATTCTATTATAAAGATTATGATGAAGAAACAAATAATAAAAATGATTTTTTAAAAACTAATATTGAAGTTGATTTAGATGATAAAAATAAAATAAATGAAAATTTACAAATAATTGAACAAGAAAATAAATTAATTGATTCTGAAGAGTCAAAAGATAGATTAGATATTGATTTAATATTTTCTTTTTTTAAATTATTAAGTAAATCAAAAAGTTATGTACCTGAAAGTACTTTTAATTTATTAAAACCTTTAAATGATTTTTTTGATTTTGAAGATAATGATGAAAAAGCTTTATTAAGACTTTTTAAATGTGAAAAATTAACTATTCCTGAAAGAAAGATTTTATTAAATTTAATGCAAAAAATTGTTTTTATTGAAAAAATGACTACAGAAAATTTTAAGTTTTTAAAAAAACAAATTACTTCTAAAGAATATTTATGGTATTTAATTCAAAAAAATACTATAAATGATGTTTTTCCTTCTATTTCAAATAATATTTTGGATTTACAAAATGAATATGATAGGAATATAGAATTTGATTTAAATGAGGTTGAAGAAAAAGTGAAATTAATTAAAAGAATTGAATTAGTTATCAATATTTTTATATGTGAATTAGAATTTTTTCCTCTTTCTTTAATAAATGAAAAAAATTCTTATATTAAAATTTATACAAATGCTTTATTAAAAGGAATTAAATATATATCTGATTTTTTTTATTTAGAAAGAAAATTATTTAATAAAATTTTTATATATTTTTATTCATTGGCATTGGAATTTTTACCTAAAACTGAATTTTTTGTGGAAATATTAACAAAAGATAATTTTAATATTGAAAAAATAGGTTATTTAGGAAAAGGAATTCATAGTGATATTATTGATAAAATGAAACATATTAATTTTAATGTTTTTAATAGAGATGAAGTTTATAATTATATTGCATGCGCATTAGATGATATATTCAAAAGAACAAATATAAATACTGATTTTTCATTAGCTAATTTTATTTCTATTTATAATTTAGTCCAAGAAACTAATTTTACTCCTTTTTGTTTAATAGAATTTAAAAACTTTGAATTCTTTTATGAAGAAGAAAAAAAACAATTTGAAAAAAAACTAATAAAAGATACATATACAAATATAATTGAAGAATTAAAAGAAAATTATATAGATGGATTTTTAGACATTAGTAAAACAAATTATCTATATGCAATTGAAAGTATAAATACTGATTCATTAAATTATAGAGAAGATATAATTGATTATTTTAAAGCATATTTAAATAGTGATATTAAAAATGATATTTTTGACAGTTTACTTTGTATAATTACAAAAACACTTTTTTATGATTTAAAACAAATGCAACATACTTTTTTATTAACTTTAAATAATCAATTTTTCACAAATTTTAATGTTAATCTTCAAAAATATATTTATAGATGTTTTATACTTGGGAAAAATTTACATGAATCAAATAGATTTATTACATTGGCAAATGAAACTAAATTAACTCTTCAATTTTTGCAATTATTAGGTGAAGGTTTTTGTACTGATTTTCATGATAAAATCTTTCTTCCAATTAATCCAGAAAATAAAGATGAAAAATCAATTTTTGAAAATGTAATTTTATCATTAGAACAAACAATTATTTTTCTTCAATATGGAGATGAAATGAATGTTGAATTTATATATGATAAATTAATAGTTTTAATGACAAATTTAATTGATTTTATAATTGAATTTTTAGTTACAAATAATAAATATTCTCATATTTTAGAAAAACAAATTTCAGTTTTATTTTTTGAAGAACCAAAAATGATTAATGTCATTACAAATAGAAATGGTAAAAATTCAAAAAAAAGATCTAATATTATTTCATTAATAAAAGTAAAATTTATAAGTTTATTAATAACATATATTCAAAATGGTAAAAAATATAATACAATGAATGAATTACAAGAATTAGAAATTACACCTATTGAATTATATGAAGAAATATTATATAATTTTCATTGTCTTATTAAAAATTGTTATAAAATTATTCCAAATAGAATGAAAGAATTAAATTCAAGAAATAATGATGAATTATTTGTAAATGAATTAATTGAATTATATGTTTATGAAGAGAAATTTAGAGAAACTTTAGAATTAAATGTTTGTTTCTCATTATATATGTTAATTAAAATTTTTGAAATGAAATATAATAAATGTGATATAAAAGATCATTTTAAAAAAGTAAATTTATCTCATAATTATGGAACAAATTTAGAAAATGATGATGAAGAAAATTGGAATTTAAATTCAAGATTTGCATATAGAGTACATAAATTTTTAGAACAATTAATTTTATTTGTAGAAGTAAAAATTGAAGATTCAATAGATCCAACTGAAGAAATACCATTAAGTAATATTGATGATTTATTAATTGAAAATAATGTAAATATTTTTAATCAAAATAGTGAAATTACATTTTTTATTAGACCTTATTTGACATATTTTTTATCAAAACAATCAATTAATTCATTTGAATTGAATGTTAATAGAGAATCTGCTACTACTAAATATATGGGTTTAATTTATTTTTCTGATTCATTTTTATTTGAAATGATTACAAATAGGAATTTAAATAGTGAAAAAGGAATAAAAAGATTTTTAAGAGAAATTGATTATTCTGTTTTTGAATGGATTAATTTCTTATTAATTATTATACATAATCTTGATTTAATTGCTCAACATTATCATAAAACTTCTTTATCAGATGATGAATATAATAAATCAGATAGTGAAAAATTTTATCAATTTCATAAAGATAATATACTAATAGGATTAGTTCAATTAATTTTTTTAATAGTAATATTAATAATTTGGTTTAGATACAAATTTTTTATTTATTACGAAAAAAACATTTTATTAAATATGAATGAAACATTTGTATATAGACAAAAAAATGAAAGTTCTCAAAAAAAAATCCCAAAAATAGTAAAAGATTTTGTCTCAAATATAAACACAAGTGTAATAGATGTAGCTAATGAATTAAACGAAAATATCCCATTATACAAAAAACTAAAAATTGGAATATTTGACTCAGTATTACTAAATAGAGAAATAGCAATATTAGTATATACCTTAATATTATTAATATTATATTTCACAACAGTAAGTTCATTTTTCTTAATAATTCCAATGTTATTTATATCAAATTTATCACCAACACTTTTTGCAATATTTAAAGCGTTAAAATTAAAAGGAAAAACATTAGGAGCAGTATTACTTTTAACATATTTAATAGTATATTTATTTTCATGGTTAGCATATTTTTATTTTGCAGATGATTTTGTATATGATGATATTTGGGAAATTAATACTGGAAATTTAATATATGAATCATATTGTTATTCTGCTTTACAATGTTATATGCTTGTTGTTGATTTTGGTATTAGAAGTGGAGGAGGAATTGCTGATGTTATTCATAAAAGTTCTTTTAAAACTAATCAAAAATATTATATTTCTAGATTTTTTTTAGATATGAGTTTTCATTTACTTATTGTTTTAATTTTAATGAATATTTTTTTAGGTGTTATTGTTGATGCTTTTGGAGAATTGAGAAATAGGAATTGGGAAACTGAAAGAGATAGGAAAAATGTTTGTTTTATTTGTCAATTAAGTTGGGATAATTGTTTAGCTAGGAATATTAGTTTTGAAAAACATGTTAGAGAAACTCATAATTTATGGAATTATGTTTATTTTTTAACTTATTTATATTTAGGGAATTCCAATGATTTTAATAGAGTTGAAGGATATGTTTGGGAAAAATTAGGGAAACAAGATTATAGTTGGTTGCCTTTAGAAAAGAATTCTGATTAAAAATTATTGTTTTAATAATAAGTTTGTAAGAAATTTATTTTTTTTGTAAATTTGATTAAATGATTAAATTAGGAATATTTGTTTTTTAATTATGTGATTTTTATTTATTTTTTATATATTTTGAAAGCTATTATATTCTTGAATTTTAATTAAAAATAATGTAAATATATTTTTATTATTTGATTTTTAAATATAAATAAAAAAAAGAAATTATTTTCTTAAATAAATAATTCTATAAAAAAATTTAATTAAAATATATTACATATTTCACAATTTTGTTCTTTTTCAATATTTAAATCCAAATCATTATCTTTATCTTCAAAAGATATATTTAAAAGTTTACAAATCTTTCTTTTTTCTCTTTTAATTGCCTTTAAAATTTTATTTTTATCTTCATCATTATAAATATGTAAATATTCATTTAAAATTTCATTATTAAAATCATATTTACTAAAAGATTGAATGATAATAAAATCAACACTTTCAAAACCATTATGAATAAAATGTTCCTTTAAATAACTTAATTGTTTACTTTCTAAAAATGAAATAATATCATTATAATTTGTAGGAATAGTTTTATTTCTTAAACAACAAGATTTATAATCATTATTAGATACAATTAAATTTCCATTTGTAGTAGTATTATTACAAATACTAAAAAGATAATTAACAATTTTTTCATTAATTAATCCAGCATCAACATCTAATTTTAATAAAAATCTAAAAATATGTCCTGGTTTTTTAATCCCTAAATCTTCAATATCTTTATAAACTACATTTAATTCACCTTTTTTAATTCCTTCAATACATTTTTCAATTTCAAAAATATTATTATCAATCATTATATTAAGATAACTTACTAAATCACATGAAATTAACCAATTTCTCATTTTTGAAATTTGTTGATTAGAAGGATAATTTTCAACATTATTTTCATTACTATTATTACTATTACTATTATAATTATTAAATTCATTAACTTGATTATTTTTAAAGGCATATTCACTTAATAAAGATGATTTTTTACGATGTAAATTATATAAAGGAGTATTTGATGTTGTAAATGAAGTATTATTTAAATTATGATTACTCCCAAATGAATTTATATAACTTTGAGTATTTATTTTATTTGATATAGTATTTGAAATTTCTTTATTAATTATTAAAGGTTTACTTAATCTTTTTGTATTTGAATTATAATGACTTGATTGTCTTGTTGTATTTAATGAGTAAATTTGACTATTTTGGAAATTAGAATTATTTAGTTTTGATTCTTTAAATGAATGATTGTTATTTTCATTTATACTTGAATTTGAATTTTGATGATAATTTAATTTTGAATAATTATTTTTTTTCTTCATATATGGTGTTGATATTTTTATATTCGAATTATTATTATTTAAATTATAATTTTCTTTATCTTCATTTTCTTCTACTTTTATATAATTTGGATTTTTATTTTCTTTATGTTGATTTGAATCTAAATTTAATTTATGATATGAAATACGATTAAAAGTATTTGAATTATAAAATTTATTATTGTTTAAAGAAATATAACTTTTTTCACTTAATTCATCATTTTCTTTTTTTATATGATTGAAATTTGGTATTTCATTTCTATTATAAGATTTACTTTTTTCATATTTAATATTATCTTCTGAAATATCATTTTTAGGAATAAAATTATTATTATCATTTATTTCAAATTTTTCATCTTCATCTTCTTTAATATTATTATTATTTTCAAAATTATTTTCTATTGTCTTAAAACTATTTTCATTTAAATTATTAAAATTATTTGAATTTGTTATTACTTTATTAATCATTTCTAAAGGATTAATTTCATTATTATTTATATTATTTTCATTATTTATTTCTTCAATTGAAGTTTCAATTTTTTTCTGAGTATAAATATTTATATTATTACTATTTTCATCAAAATTATTTTTAGTATCTCTTGGAGTAGATAAATTAAAATGAGACGTATCATCATTAACATTAATTTTCATAATAGTTTGTGAAATAATATTTTTAACAATTTCTTTATTTTTATTAGTTGAATTAGAAATATTTCCATTTTCATCTTTAATAAAAATTAATTTACTTTTAGATGACTCATTAAAATCATCTCCTCCATTAATTAATTCACTAGAACTAAATTTTTCTGAAAATTTAATAGTACTATCATTTTTTTTTGGAGTTTCCTCTTTTACATCTTTAATATTATTTTTTATATTATCATTATTTTTATTATCAATTAACTCTTCATTAATATTATTATTACTTGAATTTTCCCTAATAAAAATTTCCTCAACCATATTTTTATATTCTTCTCCATTTTCAATAGCATAATCAAAAGGAGTTTTATCATATTTATCTTTAATATTATAAACATCACCATTATACTTAAATAACAAATTTAAAATATCTTTATTTCCTTTTTTACAAATTGTAATATGAACTGGAGTTTGATTATATAATTTATTTTGTAAATTTGGATTAGCTCCATTTTTTAATAATTCAGAAATAAAATTAATATTTAATTTCTGAGTTGCAATATGTAAAGGGCAATTACCATTTTTTTTTGAAATATTACAATCAGAATTATATTTAAGTAAAATAATAAAAGCATCATAATTTTCCATATCAACACTTTGATATAAAGGAGTCTCATTCATATTATTTGGAATATTTGGATTTGCTCCTAATTTTAATAATTCTTCTAATGCTTCTAAATTATTTGATAAAACACTTCTATAAATTGGAGTCCAGCCATTTTCATTTTGGTTGTTTATTTCACTTTTATATGTACAAAATAAATTTATTGGAGAATTTTCAGGAATTTTATCTGAATTTATGTTGTTTTTTAATAGTCTATCTAAGGATGATGAATTGTCTACAGATGCTGACATTTGGTTTTTTTTTTTTGGTTTTTTTGTTTGGTT
>Ga0256407_10002766_pt1 | contig 32638 bp, 25 predicted proteins | sample RumenRJG_04DNA_FD_193489 | JGI IMG/M metagenome (GOLD analysis project Ga0256407, IMG submission 193489) | Bovine rumen microbial communities from Lethbridge, Alberta, Canada - RJG_04 | ecosystem: Host-associated > Mammals > Digestive system > Stomach > Rumen | place: Canada: Alberta...
TAATTTTTAATATGATATTTATTTTTTTTTTTTTTATTATTTTATGTGATAACCTACTAAAATAAGTTTGGATTCGTTTAATTTTTTTAATAAATAATTCATGTTAAGTATAATAGTGAATTTATATAAATAAAACTTAAAGATTCAGTAAAAATTTTTTAAATAATTCATAAAAATAAAAGTTATTTTTTTTAAATTAAAAAAATTAATAATAAAAAATTAAGATTTAATTGATAAATTAAATTAATTTTATAAATCTGGTTAATGAATCAAATTAAACAGTCAATTTGGAAACAAGATCGTAATGGAGAATGGAAATTATTTTTTAATACAGAAATAAATAATTTAGAAGGAGAAGTAGAACAAAAGCAAAAATCATTTGGAATAAAGCAAATAAATCAAAAAATATTAAATTTAGGAACATTAGTAATGACTCCAGAAGGAATAGGAAGATTATTAAAAATTGAAAATCAAATAGGAACAATAACAATATCTAAAACAAAAAAAGAAGAAAATTTTCCCTTAGATAAAATATCAAGTAATTTTGTAGCATTAATAAAAGTATATGATAAAGAAATATCAAATTGGTTTAGAATAACATTACCAGTAAATGGAAATGTAGAAACTTTAAAAAAAATATTAATAGAAATGAAAATAGTAGATTTATCAATAAGTGATTATTTACTAGTAACAAATGGAACTGAATTAAAAGATGAATTAACATTCGAACAACTGAATTTAAAATTAAATTGTAAAATATTACTTTGTGGTCAAAAATTAGTAAATTGTAAAGTAAATAGATTCCATCAAACATTAAATTGGTGGTATTCATATAATATGGATGGAATAACATTTTCATGTAATAAAAAAATAAAATTAACTGGTGTTGGAATGTATGGATCACATGAAGGAAAAACACAAAATGGTACATTAAAAATATATGAAAATGACTCACCTACAAATTTATTATGTGAAGAAATAATTGAAATTTTACCTTCTGCTGATCAATCATCTGCAGTTATTCCTATTAATTTTAAAAAACCTATTATAATTAAACAAAATATTGATTATACTATTCAATTTCAAAGTTCTAATTATTGTTATTTATATTATGGTAATGGGGGAGTTGCTACTGTTGAAGGGGAAAAAGGTGTTGAGTTTTATTATAAATTTACTCAAGGCTCTACTTATGGAACTAATGTTCAAAGTGGAAATTTTCCAGAGTTTTATTATTATGCTTAAATATTTTTAAAAAATATTACATGTTTTAAATTATAAATTAAATTTAATTTGTTTTTTTTAATATTTATAAATACCTAATATTTAAAAAGGATTTTTATTTTTTTTTTATTTTTACTTATTATTGTTATTAAGAATTTTTGGAAGGTTTGAATCTATTTTATGTATTCTTCGATATGTTGGATCTTGTTTGAACAATTCAATTGTAGGAAATATTATATTTCTATCTGAAAGTATTTGTGTTAATTTTTTATTATCTATTGTTTTTGATTTTATACAATCCAATACAATATTACAGTCTTTTTCTATTATTTTATCATTTATAGCAGAATAATTTTTTTTCAATTTTACTTTATTATCATTTGTTAAAAATAATGAATTTTGAGATTCTTTTTTATTTCCTTCAATATGATTTTTATTTATATTATTTAATGCATATTTTTTAAATAAATTAACAATTGCACCTAATTTTGATGTTTTAGGAGTTTTTAATGGAAAAATATAATTAGAATCATTTAACTTAAGACCATAATATTCACTAATTTGTTTAATATTTTTAATTGGTTTAAAGAATTTTAAATATTCAGATTCTTTTTCCTTATTGAAAAAAGAGTATATTTTCATTTGTTGATTTTTACTTCTTTTATAAAATTTTACATTAAATATAGTGTCATTTTCTATCTTTTTTCTTAAATCACTTATTTGATTTATATAAGTTTGACTATTAATTGATTTATTATTTACATTTTCATAATCAAAACCTATTATATTTGGAGATGATTTATTTTTCCTCAATTTATAAGTATGAGTCTTGTTTTTATTATTTGATTCTTTTTTAAGCGTTAAATTTTGAACATTAACTTGTTTATTTGGTAATAGTTTTGGGTTTATTAAATCTAATATATTTTTATTCCTTGCAGATTTAATTATATTTTTATATTTTATTCCTTTTGCAATTTTTTCTAAATTAAATCTTGGTTTTGAAATAATACCATTTCTTCCTTCCTCATTTTTATTTAGTGACATTTAAAAATATTTTTAATTCTTAAAACAACACTAAATTATTATAAGGTAAAAAAATTTAATGTACTTATATTAAAATCAAAAAAATAAAAAATGGAGTGTTCAGAAGAAAACATAAAAAATGTAAAACTATGTATATCAAATATGATATCAAAAGAAGAAACATTAATAGAAGTTTCAAGTGTAAAATTATCAATTTGTTCACCTAGAACAAATAAAAAATTTATTCAATTTAAAAAAGAAGGAATATTATGTGTAATTGCAAATAGAAATTATTCATGTTTATTTCTTCAATTATATGATTTAAATGATTTTACAAAAGTTTTTGAAATTGAATTATATTCAAATATAAATAAAGGTTATAATGTAAAAGATAATTTTTTCCATTATATTGAATTTCCTGGTTTTTTTCTTGGAATTTCTTTTCCAAAAACACTAATAGATAATGATATTAAAAATAGAAGTGATTTAATTCATGAAAGTATTATTTCTTATTCCAAATTTATTGATATTAATTATGAATATTATACTTATTTATTTAATTTTGATTTTGAAAAAGAACAAAAAGATTATCAAAATAAAATTGATAATTTAAATAATAGTAGTAATATGTCAATTAAAAATAAGAAAAAAAAAGATATTGATAAAGAAAAAAAAGATTTTGAAAATCAATTATTAAATCTTGAAGAAAAGAAAAATTTATTTAATAATATTAATATTTTTGAATCATCTGATACTAAAGTTTATAAAATGATTTCATTTCATATCATAAAATCACAAAATAAATTAGTGAAAAAAATATATAAAAAGAATTTTGAAAATTTTATAGGAACAAAAAAAATAAATTATGAAAATATAAAAATACATAAACCAAATTTTGATTCTTTAACTAATAATATTAAAAAAGTTGATGAAAAAAATATTAATAATAAAAATTTTGTAGATTATCAAAATACAAATATTATGGATTTATTAAATGATGATGAAGAAATAATTGATGAAAAAATTCAACAATTAATAAAACAAAAAAATCATTTAAAAAAAATGCATAATTTTAATTATAATATTAAAAAAATAACAATAATAAAAGAAGATAATAAATAATTAAAAATATATATTATATATATTTATTTGTTTAATTGTAAATATATATAAAAATATTTTTGAATAAAAGTTTTGGATAAAAAAAACTATAAAATTTAATACTTAATTTTTTATTTTTTTTTACTCATCTTTTTCTTCAGGAATAAGTTTTTTAATAATTTCATCTAACTTAGCATTTAAAGGAGTAAAAATTTTATCAACTTTAATTTTCTTAGCTTCTAAATTAATACACTCATCAATTTTTTCACTAACATTTTTAATTTCATCATCAATTTTTTTCAAAACCCCAAAACTCTTTTCAACATTTTTTGATTTTTCAGGATTAGTATTTAATAATTGATTATACATATTTTCAACAGTTTCTTTAGCATCAAAATTATCTCTAATAGCTTCACCATTTATTCTAGTTTCTTCTTCTATTTTATGAGTATATTCAGCTAATTGATTTAATTTTGATAATGTTTCTTCTTTCCATTCTTCAGTTTCTCTCAAAGTTACATTTTTATTTTCTTTTTCAAATCTTTCAAAATCTCTTTTTAAATTTCCCATTTCTTCATGTAAAGTTTTAATATATGTTCTAATACATTCTGTTATATTTTCTGGATTTATTAAACATGATTTGTGATTAAAATGGAATGAATCATATCTTTCTTTGCAATTTTTACATAGAAAACAATTACAATTTCTACAATAATAATATATGAAATTCTTTTTACAATCAACACACATCATTCTATTTTTATCTGTTGTTTCTAAATCTATTATTTGAGTTTGATTTACTTTTCCTAATTGAGTTTTTTCAAATATTGACATATCATTTTCATTTACATTAAATGAATTATTTCCAGTTGGTGAATTACTATTAGGCTTTAATTCATTTAGTAGTAAAGGTTTAATTATAATTGTAGCTTTGTTTAAATTTTTAAAATATTGAATAATTGGAATTTGTTCAAATGGAGTCAAGTCCTTATTTCTATAAATTAATTGAATTTTCCCATTTATTGGATAAAAAATATTATATGCAATTTCTCTTATTGAAACTATTGGTTTGTTATTATTTACTTTAACAGTAAAATTTGTATTATTATAAATTAATGTAAGATTAAATTTAGTATAAGCTTCTTCATAAGATTCATTTTCATTATTTTCCATAATTTAAAGTTATTTATTAAATAATTAATATTTTTTTAAAATATTTTTTTTATCATATTAAACAATAATAAATGAATATATGAATACTAAATTATAAACAATACAATATACTAAAAATAACCTAAATTTTGTTTTTAATTATAAATAATTGAATAAAAATTTTTTATAAATGTGAAAATAAAGTTTAGAAAAACAATTTTTATTTGTTTTTTAAATAATTTGTTATTATAATTTAAAGAAGATGTATTTTACATAAATTCAATAAATAATAATTAAAATATATAATAATCTTTTTTATTTTATAAAATTAATTTATTTTTTATAATAAAGAATATAATATATAAATTTTAATTTCCAAATTTTGAATTGTTTTATTAAAATAAATAACTCTAAATTTATTTCTTAATTTTAATATAAAAAGTATTATGAAAAAAACTTTAAATTTATATCATTATACTATTTACATGTAAAAATTTTACACAAATTTATATAACTTTATCCCTTTAAAATTGAATTTTTAATATCTAAAAATTTTTTATTTTTACAACATTTTTTATATAAATCATTCATTTTATATGCACTAATAATTATTTCTTTAAAATTTTTATCATATTTAAATAATTCAGAAAATAAAGAGATTTTATCTTTATTTTTATTTTCATCTTTTAATAATTTATTAATTTCTTTTAAAATCATAAAAACATTATCTAAATTATCTTGAGGCACATTTTTAAATTCTTGTAAAATTAATGGTATATTTTTTTTTTTTTTAACATTAATTATTTCATTATTATTTTTTAAAGTATCATTTTTAATTTTTTGAATTATTGGTTTATTAGGAATTTTTAAAATTGTTTTATTTTCTTTAATTATGTTATTTTTTATAAAATTTGTTTTAACTTTTTTTGGAGGTATTGTTTTATTGATTTCAAAACTAAATTTTTCATTTTTAAAAATTTTTCCTTTTAAATTATTTGTTTTATTCTTCATTGTATTATTAAAATCTGATTTAAAATAATTAATAGATACAGTATTTTGAATGGTTTTACTAGGAGAAAAATTTAATTTTTTTCCAATATTTAATTTATCATTTTTAAGTCTAATTATTTTATTAATTTTTTCTTTTTTTTTCTGATTGGGATTAATATAAGGAGATAAAAGTTTTTCATGTGAAATTTTTTCTATAATACATTCGATTTTTTTCTTTGGAATCGTATTTTTTTTTAATGTAATAATTTCTTTTACTTTCTTTAAATTTTCTTTTTTTTCATTTTCTTTTTTCTCATTTTCACTTTTTTCATCTTCACTTCTTTCATCTGTAATTATTTCATTTTCAATTTTTTCATCATCAATTTTATCATTTTCAATTTTTTCATTTTCTTTTTTTCCATTCTCATTAAATAAAATATTATCCTGAAAAAAAATATTATTAAAACTTTGATATAAACATACTGAATTATTTTTTCTTGGAATACTTTTAGTAGAATAAAATGAATGTCTAAAATATGGATTAATTTTAAATTCTTCTTTTTCATCTCCAATTATATTTTTATCAAGTAAATCTTGATTTGTTTTATTTATAATTTCACTTACTTCTCTTAAAGAATCAGGAGAAATTGAACTATTTCTTTTAACACTTCTAGTTATATTTGTGGCTTTTGAAAAACTTGATTGTTCACTTATGTAATTATTATTTTGTTCATTAGAAAAAGTTTGACATTTTTTTGTATAAAAATGTTTTTTCATGCTATGCTTGTTTATTATGTAATTTTGTGAATCATTTGAATTTGTTTCTTCAATTTCTGATATATTTTCTTTTGTATTTTTTGAAATTTGTTGATCAATTGAATTTATATTTCTATTTAAATTTAATATACATTTATTAATCTCATATATTTCATCTTCTAATTTTAAGGTATTCATTTTTATTAGTTTTATTAACTAAATTATTTTTTTTTAATTATTAAAACATAGAATTTAATATTTGTTAATAATTAGTAAATACTAAATAATCTATAATTTTTTATTTATATTTATATTTTATTATCCTTTTTATTTTAGTTTACAAAATTAAAAAAATATATATATAATAACTATTAATAAATACTGCAATTACATGAAATTTTTTTATAAACTAATTTTGAATTCCTTGGATATGTATGTTCTTTATTATATTCTTTATAAGATTCTATAGAAATAACATTCAATTTTTTTTTAAAAGACACTTTTTTCCCTATTTTATAATTATTATTATCATCTTCATATTTTTTTTCTAAAGTAATATCATGATGACTATAAAATGAAGTAGAATTTCTATCTAATTGATCAAAAAAATTAACATTCTCAGTCATTAAATATACTTTTTTAATATAAAATATTATTATAATTGAATAAATAAATATAAAATAATATTAAAATTATATAATGAATAATGATAATTTTCTCCCTTTATCACTCTCAGTTCAAAATGGTAGTGAACCCGAACCAAAAATAACCGATTTTGAACAAATAGATGAAATAGGAGTAGGTGGTTATGGTAGAGTAAATTTATATAAACATAAAGTAACAGGGGGAATATATGCCATAAAATTAATAGATAAAACAAAATTTGAAAATAAAATTCAAAAACAATTATTTGCAAGAGAAGTTGAAATAATGTATAAAATATCACATAAAAACATAGTTAAATTATATTCTCATTTTGAAGATGAATCAAATTGTTATTTAGTAATGGAATATTTAAAAAGAGGAAATTTATACAGTTTACTTCAATCACAGCCAAATAAATGTCTTGATCAAAAATCTATAGCAAATTACATAGTAGATTTAATATCATCATTATATTATTTACATAATATGAACCCATCAATAATTCATAGAGATATTAAACCAGAAAATTTATTATTAAGTGATGATAATCATTTAAAATTAACTGATTTTGGAGGAAGTAATTATTACTTTCAAAATAAAGCAAGATTTACTACTGTTGGTACTAGAATATATCAATCTCCAGAAATGCTTTTGAATAAAGGATATGATACTAGAGTTGATATTTGGGCAATTGGTGTTTTAATATTTGAATTATTATCTGGAGAACCTCCTTTTAAAAAAGATACTCATTCTATAGAAGACAATATTATTAATTTAAGAATTAATTGGCCTAATAAAATGAATTTGTTAGGTAAGAATTTAATATCAAAAATATTGAAAGTTAATCCTGAAGGTAGATTAAATTTAGTGGAAATTTTACAACATAAGTTTATTTCTGATATTGTACCTGATGCAAGTAAAAGATTAATTTTACCTAGTGATTTTACTATTGAACCTTTTATTATTTCTAAAATGACTCCTCAGGAAAAGACTAAAGTCAATGAAAGAGATTATGGTTCTAATTTTTCTGATAAAAATTCTGAAATTAATTTTAATGAAGATTCTAAGAAATCATTTGAAAAATTAAATGAGTCTAATAATAATTTAACTAAGATGTATAATGATGTTCTTATAAAAAAGAAAATGAATAAAAATGAAAATGAAAATGCAAAATCAATTGAATATTTAAAACAAAAAGTAGAAATTTTACAGAAGGAAATTTATAATAAAATAGAAATTAATTTAAATCAGGCTAAACAAATTTCACTTCTTGAAGAAGATAATAAATATTTATTACAAAAAATTGATACTTTAACTGAAAAATATGAAAATAAAGAAAAACAATATTTGAGTGTAATTCAAAAATTAATGGAGAAAATAAAATATAATAAAGACAATAAAGAAAGTCCACAAATAAAAAGAAATAATCAAAACACGTTGGATGAATTTTTTACAAATAAATCACATTCAGTAAAAGATTTACAAGATATACCAAATTATTATAATGATAACCTTTTATTATTTTATCAAAAAGAAAATAAAAAATTAAATGAAATAAATGATAAATATTTAAATATAATAAATGAATTAAAAGAAAAAATAGTAAAATTAGAAACAAATTCAATATCAAATGAAGTAGAAAATGAACCAATGTTTAAACTATTAAAAGAAAATGAGGAAAAAATTGAGAAAAAAGAAAAGAAAATAAATAAATTTAAAAACATACTTGAGAATATTTCTAATTTTATTGATAAAATAAATTATGAAACATTCCAAGTTGATATTCCATTTGACCATTTTGATAGTTTTGATTCAAATAATTTAAGTTGGAAAAATGGGAATTATTATAAAAGTTCAAGTAATGCTAATATTCAATTTCCAAATAATAATCTTTCTCAATCAAATGAAATATTATCATTTCCTTCTTTTTCAATCCAATCTAAATCTAAATTAAATAATCTAATATAATTTAATATTTTTTTTAAAAATTAGTTAAATGTATGGATTATTTAATTATGTTATTGGAGTTTCTGGGTTGTTTATAAGAACATCTTCTTCATCATTATATTTAGGTGATTATTATATTTATATTAAAAATAAATATTTACCTCAAGAACTTAAAATTGATTGTAAAAAACCAAATAAAAATGAAATTTTTGGAAATTTAATTTTTAATATTTTTTCTTTTTTATATTCTTATTATTATGATTATCAATATTTTGCTTTTTATACTTATTTTTATGTTTCTATTTTATATTTTTTATATTTAAATATGTTTTTGTTTGCTTCTAAATATAAAAATTATATGATATTATTTAATATTATCATTTCAGGTTTTGCATTTTTTATTTTTAAAGAATGTAGTATTTTTTTAATTATTTTTTTATTATTCTTATTTTGTTTTTTAATTATTTTTGACAATTTAATTTCTTATAAAAATGTTCTTGAAGATGAAATATCTTATATTGATATTCATATGACATTCTTTGATTCAATGGTTTCATTATGTTTTCTTCTTTATTCTTATTCTGAAAAGCTATTATCCTTCTTTTTATGCAATTTTTTATTATTAATTTGTAATTATATTGGAATAATTACATATTTTTATGGTGAAAAAAGAATTGATAAAAATTCAAAATATATTGTATTTTTGAAAAAAATTTTATTTGTAAAAAATGATAAAAATAAAAAACTTTTATTACTTGAGACAGATATTATAAATGAAAATAGTATAAATTCAAATAACATAAATAATCATAATAATATATAATATATTAATTAAATTAAATAAAACTTTTTAAAATAAATGGGAAATGTGTAAGTTATCAAATATATAATTAAAAAGGGAAATGTAAATGAAGAAAGAAGAATAGTAGAAAATTTTCAATTATATAGTGATTCAAAATTTATCCAATTTATTGAACAAAATATAATAAATTCACCTAATAATAATATTAAAATGAATAAAAAAAATGTTCAGTTTTTTATATAAAGACACAATTTTACATTAAGCATTTTTTCATAAAAGAACAAAATTAATTGAATTTTTACTTCAATATGGTGCGAATCCTTATAAATCAAATAAAAGGAAAAAAACTGCAATGGATTTAGCAAAGAAAAATTTAACTGAATTAATTGAAAAAAATATAAAAATTCAAAAGGATAACAAATAATATTATATATAATATTAAATATTATATTATTATTTTTTTAATGAAAAAAATTTATTAATATTGAAATGAAATCATTTGAAGAAGAATTAGAAAAAATAAATGATAAAATTGCAAATTCAAAAAATATTATAGGAAGAAGAGAAAATGAAATAATGAAATCAAAAATATTAAATAAAATAATTTCAATTTATAATTATAAAGGAGTATTTTTAAAAAATTTTCAAAAAGAAAAAAAATCTAAAAATATAAATCAAATTATACAATCAAAACCTTTTTCTTCTTTTACAAGTCTACCTCAAATTTATAATTTATATAATTCAAGAAATAATAATCAATATTCTATTAAAAGAAAATTAGAAAAAGCATATGAATATAATATGAAATCAAAACTTATTAAGTATAATAATAAAATTTTAAAAAATAAAATTTTAAATGAGAATATTTTAAGAATTAAAGTTCAAAATTTACAAAATGAAATTGGAAAAATGAATGTAAAAAATTTTTATAAATTAAAAAAAGAACATGTTGATAATTTATATGAAAAAGATATTAAAATACTTGAAAAAGAAAATTTAAAGATGTTAAATGAAATTAATTATATTAAAAAATTAAATAATAACAGTTTAGAAAAAAATTTTCCTATTTCAAGAAATAATTCTCAAATAATTAAAAGTTATAGTTTATTATCAAACAAATTTTAAAAAAAAAATAAAGAATTATTAATTATTATAAAAAATATATTGTTAAATTTGTTAAAAGAAAAAAATAAAATAACTAAAAATTAAAAAATGTTTGAAACAAGAGAAAGTAACATCTCAGACAATATTTCAAAATTTTTTGAAAATACAAATCAAGACTTCACTCAATTATTAAACTTTCTAAACTCAGAAGAAGAAGCAGAAATCTACTCATTAAGAATAGGTCAAAAAAAACTAACAAGTAAAATAAAAAAAAAATATATATAACATAAAAAATCAACAAAAAAAAAAAATATAAAAAATAGTATTGGACAAAGTAATTCTAAACTGTCCTCAAAGAATATTTGAATCAGTAATAAAAATCCTTTCAAAACGTTTTCGAAAACACAACATAAACACATATGTAAACATAGAAGACTCAGATGGTAATACATCAATACTTTATGCAGCATATAGAGGAAATATAACAATAATAGAAATATTAATTGAATATGGTGCTTCAATAGACGTAACTTCAATAAATGGTTTAAATATTTTACATATGGCAGCACAAGGTGATAATCCAAATGTTATAATATATTTTAAAGAAAAATATCATATGTCAATTTATTGTAAAGATTTAAAAGGGAATAATCCTCTTCATTGGGCTTGTTTTAATTGTGCTGAACATTCAGTTAATTTTCTTTTAAGTTTTATGAATGATATTAATCAACAAAATAATTTAGGACAAACTCCTTTACATATTGCAATTTTTACTGAGAGAATTAGGATTATTAAAAAATTAATTAGGAAAGGTTCTGATTTGAATTTAAAGGATAATAATGGGAAAACTCCTATTCAATTAGCTATACAATTAACTGGTGCTAGTTCTAAAGTTACTAATGTTTTAATTGAAAATAAACCTTTTAAATCTTGGTTTCATTCTAAAGAAAAAGGAGTTGTTAATATTTTTTTTAATGCTTTTAACTTTTTTCTTATTATAGTTTTGTTTAATATATTAATTTTATATTCTCAATTGAGTTATTTGAATTCTGGTTATACTGGATTTTTTATTATGATTAATGTTATTTTTTTATTATGTTTTATTGTTATTTATTCTTCAAATCCTGGGATTATTCTTAAAAAAGAAAATTGTGATTGGTTTAATTTAGTTTGTAGAAAAGTAAATATTAATAATATGTGTCCTTATTGTCAAGTTGCTAAAAAAAAATTAAGTAAACATTGCTTTATTTGTAATCATTGTATTGATGAACAAACTAATCATTGTAATGTATTAGGAAATTGTATTGGGTTAAAAAATGTTTCTTATTATTTTATTTTTTTAATTGTTAGTCTTTTCTATTTTTTTTATGTTTATTATATTTCTTTGAAAGTTTTTTTAATGAAAGATTTTATTTTACCTATTATTAAAAATTCTTCTTTAAATCAAAAGGATCATATTTTCCCTTTTACTTTTATTTTTAAAAACAATTGGAAAGATGCTATTTCTGTTTTTTCTATGACATGTGGAATATTTGGCTTTGGTATTTCTATTTTTCTTATAATTCAAGAAATTAGAAGAATAATTATTAATAGAAAAATTAGACATATTTAAATAAAAAATAATTTATTATTAGATTTAATGGAAAAAAAATTTTTAAATCACCTTAAATAAATTATAATAAATAATTTTCATTTATTTTTTTCTATTTTTAATTTTTTTAATTTATTAATTTGATATTTTATTTAAACAAAAATGAAAGCTTCATCAGGACCAAGAAAACTAAAGAAAAATAAATGGCTTATTCCATTTTCTATTTTATTATTAACAATAATAATAGGAATTTATGGTAAAGAATATTTCTATGATAATTCAAGAAAAAATATAATTAATCTTCAAGATAAAATAAGAGATTCTGATGGAAAACAAATATCAAAAAGTTCAAAATTATTTCCAAGAATAATTCAAATAATATTTTATATCCAAAATACTAATGTATTATATTTCTTAATATGTTCATTTTTATATAATTTTATGAATGTTTACAAAATTTTTATATTATATTCTTCAATTTTATTATCTAATTTTTTCTCCTCTATTTTTTCTTTTATTCTTCATACACCAAGACCTTTTATGATTGATTCAAAAATTTTTCCTTTAGGGTTTGTTTGTTCTGAATGGGGAAGTCCAAGTAGAGAAATTGTAACAATTATTTCTTTTTATTTAACTTTAAATCATATATTAACTCAAAGTAAATATATGAAAAATTGGAAAAAATTAAAAATTTTTATTCCTATATTATTATCTTTTTTAAGTCTATTTTTTTTATTTCTTCAATTTTTTTCTGGTGTTGTTTCATTTGATCAAATTTTATTTTCAATATTGTTAGGAATTTTTTGTTATTTTTTAATGTTTTCTTTACTTAATGTTGATGTTGATGATCCTAAACAATTATATATTATAATTCGTTTTAAAATGTTATATTATCTTCCAATAAATTTTTTTATAGGAGTATTTTTATTTATTTTATATTCTTATATTACAAATAAAGAAGAAATTGATTATTATAGTGAGAATATAAAATTACAAATAAAGAAATCAATAGATTTTGATGATATATTTTCAAAATATTCACAATATAGTAAATATTTTTTTACTTTAGATAATGGAGTTATATGTAACATAATATGTTTTTATTGTAATATACCAATAATCCTAGGATTAAAAACTGAATATTTTTCAATATATAATAAAAACTTTAATACTTGGGCAAGAAATAATTTTGGAACATATGATGCATTAGATAATTTTTCAATATTTAACGATTATAAATTTATTGAAGATACTCAATGGAATAAAACTAGTATCATTAAAACAATTATAAGAATTATTTTAAATATTATTTTATGTATTTTATGCCTTCTTCCTTTAATTATTCCATCTAAAATTGAGATTTTTAGGAATTTTGAAATATTTTTTTTTATTTTTTATACTGCTTTACCTTTATTTTTGATTTCTTTTGGAAATTTTTATATATTTAAATTTATTTATAGATTATTTGGTTTAACCAAAAAGATAAGAGATTAATTATATAAAAATATATTTAAATTTATTATTAATTTTTTATTTTTTCACATTAAAAAATAAATCTTTAATAAAAGAAAAAATATATTAATAATATATTAATTTAGATACAGTTGGTGAAATTAATCCTGCAAATTGATTTGAAATTTTTTCAAAATTATTTGTTTTATAAACAGAAGAAATTCTAATTGGATTTAAATTTATTTTATTTTTCCTTTTTTCATCAATAGAATAAGTAAAAAAACTATTTTTATTGAAACTTTCATTAATATTTTTAAATTCTTTTTTATTTCCAATTCCACTTTCTGGTAACATTTCATTTAATAATATTTTATTTTCCATTAATTTTTTTTCAATATTATTTCTAGTTTTATTTTGGTTATTATTTGAAAAAGAATTTGAATAATCTATATTTTGTTTTTTAAATTTTTTTGTAATTGACATTTTACTTTTCTGTTTATAATCATTTGATAAATTACCCATTATTTCATCGAAATTTTTATTTAATTCATTAATTGACATTTCAGAAAATTTAGAATCAGTTTTATTATTAACTAAATCTTTTTTTTTTGTTATTATTCCATAAACATTTCTTATTTTATTTTTAATTTTATTTTCTTTTTTTTGTATTAATGGCATTTTTTTTTTAGTATTTTTAAAAAAATTTATTTTATTGATTTTTTTATCTATTTCATCATCTTCTTTTAAAAAAGATTTTATTCCTGAATTACTTGTATTATTATTATTATAACTTGTTTGATGAAAATGATAATTAGAATAATTTTTTTTTCCATCATCATCAAAATAACTTTTAATTTTATATTTAACATTTTCTTCTGTATTAATATTTGGATTAGTTAAACTTTTTAATTCTTTCATTTTATTTTTAACATATTTTTCAAATTCATTATTCTCATCTTCTCTTAATTTTCTTTCATTATATTTTTTTCTACTTTCATTAATTATTCCTTTCCAATTCTGTAATATTCCCAAAGAATAAATTGTTGAATTATTACTTTTAGAATCTAATAAATCATTATTTTTCTTTTTTAAATTTTTCTTTTTTTTCTTTTCAATATCTAACCATTTATCTTCTAATTCTTTAAAAAGAGATAATTCATCAAATGAATTTTGTTCATTATTTATTTTAAGATAATCTGAATTCTTTTGATTTTCCATTGTTAAAGGAAGATTAAATTTATCATTTTCATTATTTTCTTCTTTATCTTGTTCTGTTTCTTTATTTTTTATATCAGAAACATCTTCAATTTCTTTCATATTCATTTCTCTATCAATATCATGTTCATCATTATATTCATTTACTTCTTCATCATAATTTTCATTTTGAATCATTTTTTAAATTAATATTTTTTTTTATATATGAATAATAATATAACAATTTAATTATTATATTTTATTTAATATAATTTTTCATATATATGTTAATTATTATTATTTTCATTTATTTTATTTAATATATTTCTAAAGCTTTGTCTTAATAATTCATATTTATGTAATTTCATTTTTTCATTATTATCAAAATCTTTACTTAATAAATCCGTTGGGATATCATTTATATTTTTTAACTCTTTCATTTTTTTTTCACTTTCTATTATTTCATCTTCAAATAAATCTTCTTTATTTTGTATTGTATTTATTTTTTTTGCATATATTTGAAAATTTTTTCTTGTTTGAAGTGCAATAGATAAATAAAAATCTTCATCACTTTCAATGACTGTTTTATTTCTAAATAATAAACAATATATTAATTCATTTTGTAAATTTTCAATTTTTGAATGCATTAACATAAATGTTAAAAAATTTAATAATTTATTTCTGTCTCTATTTGCATATGTATAATTTATATAATTACATAAATTTGATAAAACAATTAATTTTTGTTTTGGTGTTTTAAAAACTGAAAATTCTTTAAACTTTGAAATTTGTAATTGAATTTCATCTTTATGAGATTGATAATCATAATCATTAATTTTAAAAGTTTTTAAAGTAATATTATTATATAAATCATAATTTATTTTATTTTCATCATCAAATGGAAATAAATTCATTATTGTATCATAAAGTGAATTACAAAGTAGGTCTTCAAATCCATCAATTATTATTTTATACCAATTTCTATCTATATATAATTGAATATTCCATATTTTTGCAAATTCTAAAGTTAATTTAGAAACAAAAGATGAAAATTCTTCTGATATTTCATTAAAATCTGATAAATTTTTACATATCTTTGGAAATTGATTTAATGTAAAATCTTTTAATTGTTCTAAAATATTTTTTGATTTATCAAAGGTTAATTTTTCATAAAAATCATTTGTTGAAAGCATTATTTTTTTAAATATTATTAATTTATTTATTTATTTAAAACAATTTATAATAAAAATATTTTTAAAACAAAATTTTATTTTATTTAAAAAAATATTTTTTAATATTGTTTTATTTATTATTATTTTAAAAATGTTAAAAATTTTAAAAAGAAGAAAAATCATTTTGAGGAATAAAATTCATTTTCTTTTCTTTTCTAGAATCACTAAGTGTTTTATAATATGAGAAATTTGATTTTAAAACATATTCTTTTTTAGAAATAACTTTATTGATATTTTCCAAATATTCTTGAGTACAATTTTTGTCAAGTATTTTTCTCATAAAATTATTTCCAAATTTTTTATGTAATAAATTAAAATTCTCAGGATTTTTAATAATTTTTATCAATATTTTATGATTATCATAATTATCTTTATTTAAATTTGAATCTGAATTATATTTATTCCTATTATTAAGATTATTATTTCTTGAAAAATGATTTTCAATTGCTAATTTTAATTTTAATTTATTTTCATTCATATTTTTCATAATATTTTTCACATGTGATAATTGATTATTTTTTTTAGCAGAATCATAATTTTCTTCTTTAACAGGTGTTAATTGATTCCTAAATGTATAATTTGGTTCTGTGTTTAAAGAATGATAAATAATTGAATTTTCAATTTTAAAATTATTTAAATTAGTTAAATCTGATTTTGAAATTTTATGACATTCAGTTTTATCATATATTTTTGATAATGCCTTATTTTCTGTTAATAAGGCTTTTACTGCACAAATTGCTTGATTCAAGTCTTTTTCTAATTCATTAAATAATTGTATTATTTCATTATTATATTTTAAAAATATATCTTTTGAATATTTTTCTTTTGTCATTTCATTTATTTTTTTTATTTTTTTTTCTTTTGATTCTAATTTTTTAATTAAATATTCCATTATATTTATATTTGATATAGAAAATATAGGCTTTTCTTTTTCTTCCATTTATATTTAAATTTAAAAATTTAAAATTTAATTTTTTTCATTAAATATTATATATAATTATATTTAGATGTATTACCATTATTATGTAAATAATCTGAATAATTATTATTATATGATATTTCTAAATTATTTTCATTTTTATATGGATAGTTTTGTGAATTTGAATATATAGTATTATTATATTTAGCCTTTCTATATTTAGAATTGTCATTATTAATATTTGAATTGATGAAATTATTATTATATGATGAAGATAATTCATTATTTGGATGAATAAAATCAATATTATAATTATTTTTCAGATTATTATATGAATTAATTTCTTCTTCTTGTAGTCTATTTATTTCATTTATTGTTTTTTCAACATCATTAACTAAATTAATATCAACATCAGAAGACATTAATTGTTCAAATATAGAATTTGAATATATTTTAGTAATTATATCATTTAATATTTCATTTGAATTTATTTTCATAAGAATTTCAGTAACTTTTGTTGCTTTTTTTCTTTGATCAATTGATGTTTGACTATCCACTAATGTATTATTTTTTCTTAATTGAGAATTTATTGATGATGTCAATAAAGTTTTATTACTATTTTCATTTTTTATTAAATATTGATTATGATTATTATAATTATTTTTTGAAGTATTATACATAATATTATTTGTTTGAGGATATTTAAGAGAATCATCTAATAAATTTAATTTATAATTTGATTTATTTGTATATTTAAAACTATATTTATTATCAAAATTATTATTTGAATTATTTGTTTGATATTTAATTTGTTGATTATTTGGAATTGATGAATTAAATTTTTGTACTTTAGGTCCATATTCTTTTTTATAAAAAAATCCATTATTGTTAATTTTATTATAACTTGAGTTATTTTCTTTATAATTTTTATTATTTTCATTTATATAATTATTAAATGAACGATTTAATTTTGATGAATGATTTGATTGATAATTATTTAAATTCATTCCTATTTTATAAGAATAAGGACCTTTTGAAATATGATATAAAGAATAATGATTTCCTGTTCTAGGTTTTTTAATATCATTATCACTATTTAAACTCATATTAAATGAATTATTATTACTATCACTACTTATATTATATTTCTTTAAATCATTATTTTTTATTGATTGAAAAATATTTGGTTGTGAACTACTTCTATTAGTTTGATAATTGTTTTCTAAATTATTTTTAATATCTGATTTTAAAATTAAATCATTTTTATTTTCATTTTTTTCTATTTTTTGATTATATCTTTTATTAGTAATTTGAATATTTCTTTGACTCATTGAACTTGTATAATATCCTGAATGATTAATGTAATTTATATTTTTTTTTAAAGGAAATTTTGGAATTTCAATATTCTTTTCTGGTGTATAATTTTTTTGATGAATACTTATTTCTGTATTATTACTTTTATTATCTTCATTTTCATCTTTTAAATTAATTTCTTTTTTTTCTAAATTAATATCATCTTTATTATTATTATATAAAGAATATTTATTAAATGGGAGAATTGAATAATTATTTTTTTTATCATTTTCATTTTCACTATTACCTAAATTTAATTTATTTTCATTTTTAGGTTTAATAATATCATTAATTGTTGATTTTGATAAATTATCATCATCATTATCATTATCATTTTCATTTATTTTTTTAGAAATATAAGAATTATTTAATATATTTAGAGAATTATCCAATTGAATATTTTTAGTATTTTCATTTATTATTTTGTTAATGTCATTCTCAATAGAATTTAAATTAGTTGATTTTAAAGTATTAATTTTATATTCATTTAATTTAGATTCATATTTTTTATTATTTATTTTATAATCATAATTATTGATAGATTGATTTCCTTTATAATCTTTTGATTTATAATATTTAATTCTATAATCGATAGGTGAATTGAATTCATTATCATATATTATATTTGAAGAATTTAATGTATTATTATTAATTTTATTATTTATGACATTAGTTTTTATTTCATATGAATTGTTATTTAAATCAGTTAATTTTTTTGTAATTGAATTATTTTCTGTTTTTATAATTATATTATCATTATCAATTTTTTTTATTTCTTCCTTTTGTTTAATATTATTTATTGAATTATTATTTAAATAATATTGTTTTATCCATTCTTCTATTTGAGTTAATGAATCAATAATATATGCTTTATTCGATGTAAAATCATCAAAAGTTTTTATTGTAGTTTCTATTAAATTTTTTAAATCATTTATTTTAGAAAGAATTTCTTTTTCCATTTATTTTTTAAATTTAAATTTTAATTTTAATTATTTTTCATAAATTATAATTTATGATTTATTTTTTTAATTAATTCTTAAATAGATTTTAAATATGTCATTTTTAACAGCAGTACCAATAATAGAGAAAAGAGAAAAAGAAAAAGAAAATGAAAAAGAAAAAAAGAAAGATAAAATAAAAGAATTTAATTATATTGAAGAACAATATTTATCTTATTTAATAAATAAAGAAACAAAATATGCAAATATTGAAAAAATAGAAAAAAAATATCGTTTTTTAATAATAGAAAAATATAATAAATATAATGAAAATAAATTAAGAATAGAGAAAAAAAAAATAGAATATCAAAATATAATAATAGATATACAACAAGAAATACTTAATAATTATATTATGAAAAATAAATTATTACAAGAATATTATAATAAAGCAATAGAAGATATGACACGAGAAATTAAAATGAAAAATCATGAACAAAATACATATCAAAATATGTATAATAGGCTATATAAAACAAATATAATGATAAAAAGAAGAATTGAACAAGAAATAAAATTAGAACCTGTTGTTTTAAATCAATATTATGAATATAATATGTTAAAAAATCATGCTCTTGTTTCATTAAAATCTGAAGAACATATGTTAAATAATATGAAAAAATTTCAAGATAAAGAAAATGAAAAATTTATAGAAGAAAAAATGAAAAAAAGAAATACAATAAATTATTTAGATATTCAAATTCAATTAATTAAGAAAGAAGTAAAGAGTAATGAAGATAAAATAAATAAAATAAAAGATATTGAAGATGAAATAAAAGAGAAAATATATGAGAAAGAAAAAACAAATAAAATGATAAAAAGAGATATAGATTGGAATAAAAGAGATTATTTAAAAAATTATATACAAATAATGAAAATATTATTTTATTTAAAAGTTAATTCAATTAATGAATTAATTCCAACTTTTAATCATATTAAAGAGGAATATCAAGGACTTCATACTAAATTTAGTTATTATAATTTAGAAATATCTAAATTAAACAATATATTCACTCAACAAGAAAAAAAGTTAAATGATATTAAATTAAAAATTAAGATAAAAAAAAAAAATAAAGAACTTCATAATGATACTTTAATAATAAGAAGAAAAGAAAGTAAAGTAAGAGAAATAAAATTTTATTGTAATTTACTATTAAAAAATATTAATAGTCAATTTATTTTACTTCAAAAATTAATAGATTTTATGAATCAATATATTATTACATTTAGAAAAGATTTTTCTTTTTTAATATCAGAAAAAAAAATAAAAAAATTTACAAAATTAATAATTGCAGATATTAATTTAACTAATATTTTGGAAGTTAAAAAAACATTATTATATTTATCTAATTTGTTTCAACATTTTTGTATTTTATTAATGAAATGTATATTTTTTATTTTTAATAATTTAAATATAGAATATCTGCAAAATAATAATATAAAAAAAAATTCATTTTTATTCCCTTTATTCCATTCTAATATTTTAGAAATGTTTAATCAATCAATAATTAGAGCAATTAAACAAGCAGATGTTAAAAATCAAATTAAAAATGAAGCAGAATTATTATCGAATTTAAAATCTAATAATAAAAATAATAATAATCATGAAAAAGAAGGTATAAGTCAAAAAGAATTATTTAATCAATTCCAAGAATATTTATATAGAGAAGGAATAGATATTGAAAATAATAAAAAAGCAATACAAAATAATAATAAAAATATTTACAAATTTAAAATTGATTTTTTTAAAGGAAATATAAATAAAAAAATATCTATAATAAATAAAAATCCATCATTAATTTTAAATAAAACAATGAATAGTTTTAATTCAACAACATATTCAAGTATATTTGATTCTAGTCTTTTTTTATTAAAACATCCAAAACAAATAATGAAAATAATGGAAAAATATCAAAATGATTTAGTTTTTCCAGAAAAAGAAAATCAAACATTTAGGGAAAGAAGAAGTAATAGTAATCAATTAAATAATAAAAAAATAATTTTAAAAAAAAAATCAATTGACAATTTTAATAATATTTCCTATCAAAAAAATATTAAAAAAGAAGAATCAAATCATCATTCAATTGTAGGTTTTTCTGAAGAAATTTCTGATCATTCAAGTGAAGAATATAAAGAAAATGAAAGGAAAAAAAAAGTTGAATTAAAAAAAAAAATGTTAGAAGAAAATAGAAATAAAAAAAGATCTTTTAAAGATAATCCTGAAATGGCTTTAATTTATAAAAGAATGAATGATTTACATTTTTTACAATTATCTTATTTGAGAAATAAGAAAGAATTTGGAGCAGATGAATTTAAAGAAATTTATTTTAATTTTCAGAGGAAATATATAAATAAAAATAAACTTAAAATTAAATCTTTAGGTAAATCTAAAATAATGAAACAGAAAAGTAGAAAAAATAATAGTGTAGATATGAGAAAATTAAACAATCCAAAATTAAATTTAAGTAAATTTAAAAGTGAAGAACTTAATATTAAAAATCATTCTTTGACTAATTTAATAAAAAAAAATTAGAATTATATTTAAAATTAGTTATAAAATCTTTTTTAATTAATATATAAATAAAGCTATAAAAAAATTGTATATAATAATTTCTTTTAAAAAATTATTTTATATAATTATATTAATATTATCAAATATTTATTATTGTGATTGAGGATTAATAGGATTTGAAGATGATTGTATAACAGGTTCAACTTTACTTTTAGGAAAATTAGTTTTTTCCCAATTATTTAAATTATGAACATAATTTATATCTTTCTTTAAATTTTCTTTAATAACTTTTCTTTCATTAATCTTATCCATTTTAATTTGTTTCTTAGTTCTATAAGGATCATTCTCTTCATCAAATCTAATTCTACCAAATTGATCTTTAATAAAATTCATTCCTAATAATCTTCTATTAGTAACATTATCATATGGTCTATCACCAAAACCTTTTTCACCAATAACCTTAAATTCATTATGAACAAAATATTCATTATCCATTTTTTTATTTAATTCATTTTCATCTTTTTCTTTTTGAATTCTATAAGGAAAATAATGTTTTTTTTCAGGTCTAGGAACAGATTTTTTTGTAGGAAAAGGAATATATTTTAGACCTTCTGGTCTATTAACATGTTGATAATTATTTTCTACTCTTTTTGAATGAGGTCTAAAAACATATTCAGGTGAAGGTCCAGTGGGACCTAATAATTTACGTTTTGGAGGAAGTGGTTCATTATCATTAAATATTATACCATGACTTTGAGGTCGAATTACTCTTTTATATGAATGGAATTTACATGATTTTATTCCTTCCCATTCTCCTGCTTTATGTGCTGGAACTCCATCTATATAATTTATGGGAGCTTTTCCATATTCTATTTGCATTTTTTTTTTTAAAATTTTTTTTTTTATATAATTTGTATATAAATAAAATAATAAAAATAAAATGATATTATTGTAAATTTGTTAAATTGTTTTTTTGTCTTTTGTTTTTTTTGGCATTTGTTTTGGAGTTTTTTTTATTTTTTTTGATAATATACTATCTACTAATTGATAAGCTGATCTTTCACTTAAATATTTTGTTAATTTAAGATCATTATTATTATTTTTTCTTAGTTTTAAAGTTGATACCTCTGTTTTAATTATTTTATAATCTTCATTTTTACTATCTCTACTAGAACCAACATTGAATTTAAATTCAGTTTGATTATGAATTAATTCATTATTATTGTTTTGGTTCTTATTATAAATATCTAATTTATGCTCTAATTCATTTTGAGCTGAAATATTAAATATATTATTATGTTTTTGTTTTTTATTATTTTTTGTTAAACTTGAAATGATTTTTGGTTTTGAGTGAGTTATTTGTTTATTAAATAATAAAGATGATTTATATGGTTTGTTATTATTAGAAATATCATTTGTATGAATGGTATTATTAATATTATTTTCTTTATTTGGAGAATATATTCTACATTTAATATTTTTATATTTATTTGAAGTGATAGGTCTTTTTTTATTATTTTCTTTTGGTTGAGCATATGACATTTTTAATTCTTTATGTAAATTCAATTGTTGAGTTTCTTGCCATAATCTTTTTACAATATCATCAATTTTACTAAATGAAACTTTTTTAATATGTTGATTAATTTCTTCAATAACTGTATCTTCTTTGTTTTTAGATTCTTTTTCTTTTTCAATAACTTTATTTCTAATATCTTCTTCAATTTTTCTTTTATAATCCATAAACCTTTTTTCATAAATACGATCCCATTTATTAATAGGCATTTTTGGTTTATTTACATATTGTTTTGTTAATTGAGTATTTAAATTTTCCATATTTTCTTTTATTTCTAATCTTCTATTTGAATCTCCTATTAATCTATTAAATGCGGCTAATCTTTCAGTTTCTTTTTTTTTTGGTTGTTGATATGAAATTAATTTTTTTCTTCTTTCTGATTTTGTTCTTCTATTAATTATATCATCTTGCATTCTTTTAGTAAAAGATGCATTTTTATCTATTGGATAATGTGTTAATGTTTTTTCAATTTCATATTCTAAATTCTGGGTGTTAAATTTAGAAAAATCAATATGTTTTTTTTTATTATTTTCACCCATTATTTACAAATATTAAATAATAAATAATTAAACTAATTTTTATTTTTAATTGATAGTAAAATTAAATTTTATATTTTCTATTAATTAAAATGCATTCTTGATTCATAGTAATCACATAATAAAGTTGGTGCTATTATTTTCAATTTTTTATCATTAATTCTAGTTACATATCTTTTTTTATATTTATCAATAATTTCAATTTCAAACATTGTTTTTTTACCTGTTTTAACTCCATTAATTATTTTATACAATTCATAAGTTTCATTTAATTTTGATAAAGGAATATAAAGTTTCTTTCTTATTAATCCTTTCTTTTGTTTTTGTTTTTTAACTTTTTTTTCATATTCAATAAATCCAAAATCACCATCAAAAATACTAAAATCAATTTCAGAAAGTGAATAAGAGTCATCATCTTTAATATCATTTTTAATATTTAAATTGATTGTCTTATCAAAAACACTTTTTCCCATAAACAAAATGAATTAATAATTAACCCTAAATTCCACTTCATATATATAAAAATTTATAATAAAAATTAAAAAAAAATTGATTTTAATATTTTTAATTTATTTATTATTTAGTATTTATATATATTGAATTTAAATTAATTTAAAAAAATTAATATGTCATTTGTTTGTCCAACATCTATTCAATCACGAAGTTTATGGTTAGGAGAAGTTGATAATTGGATGGATGAAAATTATATATCAAATAATTTTGCTCATTATGGATATAAAGTGACAAGTGTTAAAATAATAAGAGATAAAAATACAAAAACTGCTTTAGGATATGGTTTTGTTGAATTTGAAAATGCAGAATTAGCAAAAGAAGTTTTACAAAATTTAAATGGTAAATTTATACCAGGAACTAATAAAACATTTAAATTAAATTCAGCATCTTATTCTGCAGGAAAGGTTGCGAGTATGGGAAATTTTCCAAGTAAATAAATTTATTTTTATATAAATTTTTTTATTTTTGTTTAGAAAATGAATATACTATTTATGTTGGTGATTTAGATGCTTCTGTTACTGAAGATATTTTAAAAGAATTTTTTGCTAGTAAATATAAAAGTGTTATTAGTGCAAAATTAGTTGTTGATAATATTACAAAAATAGGAAAAGGATATGGATTTGTTAAATTTAGTGAACAATCTGAAAGTTTAACTGCAATTAATGAAATGAATGGTAAAGTTTTATGTGGTAGACAAATTAAAACTAAGTAAATATACTTTTATTAATTTATTTTTTTTAGTCAAGCTTCATTTAAGAAATTAAATGAATTAAATTCATATAGTAATACTTCTAATAAGGAAAATGGTACTTTAAATCCTATTACTTTAAATAATTTAAATGATTTTTATATTCAAGCTCCTGCTGGTGATGGGATTAATGGAACTTTTAATTTAAGTAATTTTTATATGAATCATGGGAAATATTTTTCAAGTGGCTCGAATTTGTATAATAGTTATAAATAATATAAATAAAAAAATAAAATATAAAATAAAATTTAATTCATTTTTAGATTGAAATGTCTGAAAAGAAATTAAATAAGTATTATATATATATTTATATTTAAGTAATAGAACTCTTCCAAAAATGAATTTTCCTTTAAATAAAGCTAGAGAATTCAAATTAAAAAATGATCAAACAGTTGATCCTATTTTACAAAGAGATGAGAGATATGTAAAATTTTTATTTATAAAATATCTTATTTAAAAAATAAAATAGGTCAAAAGAAAAGTAAAAACAACAAGACCAGAAACAAAAAATTATTTAAAAATAATTCAACAAAAAAACATAAGACATGATATTTCATCTGACAACATAAAAAAGAAAAATAATAAAGGAATAATAACAGAAACAACAGAAAAAGAATATGTTTCAGGAATAAAAGTAAATATAAATAAACAATATGCAAAAACCCCAGAAATAAAAAAAAGAAGAAGAGGAAAGAAAATGATTCATGAAAGAAAAGTAACAAATATATCAAAATTACTCGTAAACCCATCTCAAAAAGTTAAAAAAGATAATTTAACTCCAGAAAAACCAAGAATTAAACATATTAAACAAGTAACAAATGTTGGTTTTTGTTTAGATTATAATAAAACTCCAAAGCAAGAAAGAAAAAAAAAAGGAATTAAAGTTTATGATAATAATAAACCATCTGAAAATTATATTAAAATGAATTATAAAAATAATTATCAAAATGTTGCTTTTGATAATGGCGATAAACAAAATATAATAAGTCAAAGAAAAATAATTAAAAATTCTAATGAATCAACTTATAAAGATTTATTTGAAAGAGATTATAAAAATAATAATAATAAAATAATAAAAATGAGATATAATGTTCAAAGAGACAATGTTAGTGATATTTTTAATAGTGGAATGGGAGTTATTGATAGAGAAAATATTGCTGTTAATCCTACTAAAGGTAATTTTGAACAGTTAATTAATCAAATTTCAGTTAATAATCAAGATAAATTTATGTATAAACATTATGAATAAATATATTATTAGGATTTTTTTAAATTTAATTTTTCTTATTTTATTTTGATTTTAAATTTTTTTATATAATATTTTTAATTTTAAATAATAGACATTTAGTAATTTAAATGGAATCAAATACAATCAAATTTAATAATAGTATGAATAAAAATTATAAAATCAGTAATTCAAGGAATAATAGTACTAATAGTATAATATATCCAACACAAAGAAATAATGAAAAACTAAGATCTAAAAGTGAAAATGAAATAAATTTAAATTCAATTGAAGATGAAACAAATAAATATATAGAAGAAATGAAAAAAGGAACATATAATATTTTAGTAGCAATTCGTTGTAGACCATTAAATCAAAAAGAAAAAGAATATTCAACTTATAATACATTAAATATAATAAATAAGAAATTAATAATATTAAAAGATCCAAATGGAATTCATAACATAAATAATAATAGAAGTAAGGAAATTACAATGGCTTTTGATTACGCATTTGATGAATATGAAAGTCAAGAAAGTATTTTTAATTCAACAACCAAATTTTTAATTGATGGAGTAGTAAACGGTTTTAATGCTACAGTTTTCGCATATGGTGCAACTGGAGCAGGTAAAACATATACAATGTTAGGTAATGAAAAAGAACCTGGAATTATGCCTTTAACATTAAAAGAACTTTTCAATAAAATTAATACATATCCTAATAGAGAATATACTATTAAATTATGGTATTTAGAAATATATAATGAATATATTAGAGATTTACTTTCAAATAATAATGAAAATAATAATTTAGATTTAAGAGAAGATCAAAATAAAGGAATTGTTGTAAGTGGAATAACAGAAATAACAGCAACATCAAGTGAACATATATTAACAATATTAAAAAAAGGAAATAAAAATCGTACAACTGAATCAACAAATGCAAATGTAACATCATCTCGTTCACATGCAATATTACAAATAATGGTATCATATAAAGAAAAAAATTCAGGAATAGAATATGAAATTAAATATGGTAAACTAAGTTTAATTGATCTAGCAGGAAGTGAAAGAGCATCAGTGACATTAAATAGAGGAACAAGATTAATAGAAGGTGCAAATATAAATAGAAGTTTATTAACATTAGGAAATTGTATTAATGCATTATGTGAAGCAAATGAAAAAGGAACTAAACCATATATTCCATATAGAGATTCAAAATTAACAAGATTATTAAAAGATTCTTTAGGTGGGAATGCTCGAACAGTTATGATTGCTAATGTTTCACCTTCTTTAATATGTTTTGATGATACATATAATACACTTAATTATGCTAATAGAGCTAAAAAAATTAAAACTAATATTAAGAGAAATGTACTTAATGCTAAATATCATATTAGTAATTATACTAATATTATTAAAAATTTACAAAATAGGATTTTGGATTTAGAAAATCAAATTAGTCATCAAAGAGATATGACACTTAGTCCTTCTGCAAGAAAAAATGATGATGGGGAAAATAAGAAATTAATTGATAAAATTAAATTAATATGTGAAAATCAAATTAAAGTACAGAAGAAAATTGTTGGGAATAATTATGAAATTTTTAAATTGAAAAAAAAAGTTTGGGATGAAGATGTTAAAGATAATGATATAAAAGATAAAATCCAAAAAGTAAATGAAATAGTTGAAAAATATTCTAATAATTTAAAAGAAATTAATAAAACAATTGATAGTTATTCAAATAAAATAAGTAAATTAAACGAACTTGAAAAAGATTATACATTAATATTAATAAGTAATAGTAAAAATAAAGTAAATAATATAAACTTAGCTTATAAAATAATATTAATGAAAGATAGAATTGACAAATTAAATGATTATATAAAAGAATTAGAAAAACAAATAATAGTAAGAGATGATATTTTATCAAAGAAAAATGTAATAATAGAAAATTTAGAAAAAGAAATAAAAGAAAATTACAAAACATTAATTAATATAAAGGAAAAATTTAACCTTAAAAAACCAGAAAGAGAAGTAAATAATAGTATAAATGATTTTTTTAAGGATACATCTCCAGATAATTCAAGATTACCACCATTATCAAATAATTCAGTAAAATCTTTAAATAAATCTGAAGTTGATACAGTTTTATCAAATATTCGAGATGTGAATAATAGTATTAATAATATAAATATCAAATTAAAAAATTTTGATAATAATAATAAAACATTAATAAGACCAAAGAGTTCAATTAATATGATACAAAATAAATCATATATTAAAGACTCTCCTAAAAAAAATAAAACAAAATTTTTTCCTATTACTAATCAATTTAAAGTAATACCTGGTAATTATAATATAAATAGGAAAAGTTATATTCCAAGAAATTTAATTGTGAATATACCAGAAAGTGCAAAACCAATTCCAGGTAAAATGAGAAATAATATAAATGTTAAATATAGAATTAAAAATAGAAGTGTATTAACTGAACAAAATTCAGATACTTCACATCATAGTTTTAATTTAGAAGCAGAAAATATTAGAGCAAATCAAATTATTATTAATGGTTCAAAAATTGAAAATGGTTCTAAAAGATATCATTCAAATCATAATGTTAGTTTAAATTCAAGTGGAGAAAATACTTCAAAAGATAAAAGCTATCCTAAATTAATTAATATGAATATATTTAGAAATGGTTCTAATAAATCTAAATCACCAATTAAAAAAATTCAGATAAATCAAAAAAAGAAAATACCATTTAAAATATAATTCAAATTATTATATATATTTTTAGCTCAATTGTAATATTTTATTTTTTCTATTATATCATTTAATAAAATATAAACTTTAATTTAACAAAATTTAATATAACATATATATATGATTTTTTAAATGGTTTTTGTATATTTAGAAATATGTTAAATAATTAAATTATTTTTAAATATCTAAAATAATTTAATTAAAAATTTTTTTTTAATTTATTATTTATCTTTAAATATATATTCCTATATTTTACATAAAATCAAAAGGGTCAGAAGTTGCTCCCATTTGATTTATATTCATTGATAAATTTTGTTTAGGTTGATTCATATTATTTTCATTTTGATTCATATTAATTTTCTGTTGAGGTTGTTGATTCATATCAATTTGAGATTGTGATTGATTTATATTATTTTGAAATTGATTCATATTATTTTGTGATTGATTTATATTATTTTGTGATTGATTTATATTATTTTGTGATTGATTTATATTATTTTGTGATTGATTTATATTATTTTGTGATTGATTTATATTATTTTGAAATTGATTCATACTATTTTGTGATTGATTTATATTATTTTGTGATTGATTCATACTATTTTGTGATTGATTTATATTAATTTGTGATTGTGATTGATTATTCATATTGTTTTGAATTTGAAGATTTGAATAATTTATATTTGTATTTATATTTTGATTTAAATTTTTATTCATATTAGATAAAAGAATATTATTATTTTGATTCATATTTGGTGATTGAGTATTATTAATATTTTGATTTATATTATTGAAATTTTGATTATTATTTTGAGATAAATGTAAATTCATATTATTGTTATTGTTTCTATTAGCTTGATTATTTTTATTTAAAGCGACCTCAGAAAATTTATATATATCTTTAAATGCATCAGATTTTTGATCTTCATTTGGAGGATTTAATGATTCCATAGTAAGGGGTTTATTTTGTATATTTTGATTCATATTATTAGTAGTATTCATAATTATTTTATTATTTGTATTCATATTATTATTAATTGGATTTTTATTTGAAAACATTGATAAATTTAATTCATTTTTGTCATTCATTCCCATCATATTCATATTATTCATATTCATATTATTCATATTTATATTATTCATATTCATATTATTCATCATTTGCATCATCATACTCTGCATTTGAGGATTATTCATCATCATTTGCATAAATTGAGGATTATTCATCATTTGAATCATATTTTGATTCATCATATTATAATTCATTCCCATTTGAAGATTATTTATTTTTTGATTATTCATTTGCATTTTTTCCCCCATTAAAGAAGGATCATTTAATGCATTAGTCAAATCATCTAAATTTTTTTTTTGTTGATATTCTTGTTGGTTATTCATATTCATATTTTGATTTAAATTCATATTTTGATTTAAATTCATATTTTGATTAAAATTCATATTTTGATTATTCATATTTTGATTTAAATTCATATTTTGATTATTCATATTTTGATTAGTCATATTTTGATTTATATTTATATTTTGATTATTCATATTTTGATTATTCATATTTTGATTTAAATTCATATTTTGATTATTCATATTTTGATTACTCATATTTTGATTTATATTTATATTTTGATTATTATTATTTTGATTTAAATTCATATTTTGATTATTCATATTTTGATTAGTCATATTTTGATTTATATTTAAATTTTGATTATTAATATTTTGAATATTTATTTTTTGATTTAAATTCATATTTTGATTATTATTATTTTGATTTAAATTTATATTTTGATTACTCATATTTTGATTTATATTCATATTATATTGTTGATTTGGTTGTGTAGTATTATTTTGTTGAAAAAAATTAAATTGTGATTGAATATTATTTTGATTATTATTATTATTTGTTTGAGAAGGGAAATTAAATGAAAAAGGATTATTAGTATTTTGTTGATTATTTTGATTTGAAAAATTAAATCCATTATTATTATTATTATTTTGATTTGATTGAATATTTGAATTTGCATTCCAAATATTTCCCCAATTACTACTTTGATTATTTGTTGTAGTTGAAGGAAAATTAAATCCTTGATTATTACTACTATTTGAAGGTTTATTAACATTAAAATCAAATCCTGAATCCTCATTATTAGAATTTCCTTTAATAGAAATTTTATTTAATTTCCCTTTATTCATATTATTTCTATTAATATTCATATTATTATTTTTATTTATAATATTACTATTTGTTTTTTTAATTTGTTTTTCTTCTTCAGAACTATCATCATCATCATCATCATCATTTCCATCATTACTTTTTGGTTTTTTATAATATAATTTATTTCTATATTTATCAATAATAAATTGTTTAATTTCATTTCTATTTTTAGGATTAGGTAATTTATTTTTTTTTGGATTAAATTTTCCTAACCACATCTTTCTAGCATTATCATTACCATTTTTCCCAATGAAATCAATATCTTTTTCAGAAAAAATAGTAACCCCAGTTCCTTTTACTTTATAACTCAATTCCCTTAAAATTCCAGCACAACTTGAACAAACAAAAGTTCCAAAATCCATTACAACATAAGTAGTTCCCTTTTCACCACATTCAAAACAAGTTCTATTACTTCCTTTACTTATAATAGCATTTAATTTTTTAGATGTATCATTATATTTAGATGACATTTTAAATATTTTTATTTTAAATTATACCATTTTAAAATATAATAAATTATAAAAAATTATAAAATGGATAATAATAGTGTAGCAACACTTCAAGATTATCAAGCAGCAGTTGAAAGATTTTTTAAAAATATGGAAAAAGAATTTAAAGAATTTAATGGAGCTGATGCATCTCGTCAAAATTTAGCAATTGGTTCTTTATCAACAAATTTATCAAGTGTGAAAACAAATATTGGTTTAATGAGAATGGAATTATCAAATTTAAAGGATGATAGTAATGTTACAAAATGGAAAGATATTATTCAAAAATTACAAAGTAAAAATGATGAATATAAAAATAAAATTTCTCAATTAAAAAATCAAAAACAAAAATCAAATAATTCAGATGATATTTTAGATATAAATGAAAAAGTTGATGTTAAAAAATTAACAGTACAACAAGCAATTGATAGAGGAAATAAAATTTTAAATGATGATTCAGATAGAATTAAAAATATGAAAAAAATTGTTGGTGAAGATGTTGATACAATGAAAGAAGTAAATAGAGAATTAAATAGACAAAATGAAGCTTTAGATAATGCAGAAAATAATTTAA
>Ga0256407_10002770_pt1 | contig 32609 bp, 29 predicted proteins | sample RumenRJG_04DNA_FD_193489 | JGI IMG/M metagenome (GOLD analysis project Ga0256407, IMG submission 193489) | Bovine rumen microbial communities from Lethbridge, Alberta, Canada - RJG_04 | ecosystem: Host-associated > Mammals > Digestive system > Stomach > Rumen | place: Canada: Alberta...
GCTCGACCTCCAGGGCCACACGCTCCACTGGAACGGACGCGGCCAGAGCGCGAGCGACTGGTGCTGGCTGCTCAACACCGACGTCACGGCGGGCACGCTTTCTGTCGATGGCTTCCTCACGGCGTACTACCTCACCGACGGCACGAAGGGCATCCGCGCGCCGCAGACCACGCTCGTCGTGAACCGCAGCGGGCTCCTCGCCATCGACCGCGAGCCGGTGACGGTGAAGGACTACATCGCCGCCAACACGTCCGACGGCGCGCTGTACAGCGCGAACTCGCTCACCGTCAGCGGCACGTTCAGGCCGGAGAGCGACCGCCACTGGGGCTGCACGCTCGCCAGCGGCGCGACGCTCGACCTCGCGGACTGGGAGGGTCCGTGGAACGCGACGAGCGCCTCCGGCCGCGCGGTGATCTTCCCGACCACGGCGGGCGCGACGGTCACCGTGAAGCTTGCCGACCGCAGCGACCTGAAGGATATTAAGAATACCGGCAAGAAATGCGTGGTCGAGTGGGCGGCGATGCCCGAGAACACGACGTTCGTCCTTGATCCCGTTGCCCGCATGCGCGGCTACCACATCCAGAAGACGGAAGACGGCCTGAAGCTTACCTACATCGGCGGCACGGCGATCATCTTGAAGTAGTCGGGCGGAACGGCCGCGACAAGCGCGGCCGCTCCCGCTGCAGGGGCACCCGCGGGAGGGCTCGCGCTTGTCGCGAGCCAAGACGGCGAGCCGGACTTGTCGGCTTTCGCATGGATTCCCTGTTTCGCGCGGGGAGGATTTATGCTAAACTATCGCCTGCACGAACCCAGTGAGGAAATAACATGAAAGCGAAAACATCGATGAAGACGATTCTTGCCGCTGCGGCGGCACTTTCCGCGATAGCCGCGGAGGCGAAGGTGACAACGGCGACCCCGTTTGCCGACAACATGGTCCTGCAGCGCGACCGCGCCGTTCCCGTGTGGGGCACGGCCGACGCAGGCGAGGCCGTGACAGTCTCGTTTGCCGGGCAGGAGAAGACCGCGAAGGCGGACGCGAAGGGTGTCTGGTGCGTCCGGCTCGACCCGCTCCCCGCCTCCTGCGAGAACCGTGTCCTGAAGGTGTCTGGCCCCGCCAACACCGAGGAGATCAAGAACGTCCTCGTCGGCGAAGTGTGGTTTGCGAGCGGGCAGTCCAACACGGAATGCCCGATCTGGGGCCCGGGTCCGCGCTACCGCGACGGGCAGGGCGCCGTGATGACCGCGATGACACGCCGGCCGTTCATCCGCTACGTGAAGAATGCGCGGACGACGTCCCGCGAGCCGAGGCTCGGCTGGAAGGCCGTCTGGCGCGACTACTCGCCAAAGTCCTTCAAGGAAACCTTCAATGGCAATCTCTCCGCGATGGCGTTCTACTACGCGCTCGAGCTGCACGACGCGCTCGGCGTGCCCGTGGGCATCATTGATTCCAGCTGGGGCGGGACGCGCATCGAGCCGTGGACACCGATTTCGGGATTTGCGAACAAGCCGCACATTCCCGGAAAGGTCGGCGCAGGCACGCCCACGGCCCTCTGGAATGGCATGGTCGCCGCGTTCGCGCCGTATGCGATCAAGGGTTTCATCTGGTATCAGGGCTGCTCCAACGCGGGCGACGGCATCCGGTATTGCGACAAGATGCACGACCTCTACAACGGATGGGCGAAAGAGTTCCAGAACCCCGACCTCAAGCTCTACTTCGTGCAGCTCGCGCCGTTCAGCCGCAGCTGGTTCTCCGTCCAGATGGGACAGGCGAAGTTCGCCGCCGAGGAAAAGAACGCCGCGATGATCACGACGTGCGACATCGGCAACTCCTGGGACATCCATCCGAACGACAAGGAGTCCGTGGCCCGCCGCCTCGTCCTGCACGCGCTCAAGCGCGACTACGGTTTCACCGACATCATCGACGACGCGCCGGTGCTCAAGTCGTGGAAGGTCGAGGGCGACAAGTTCGTGATGTCCTTCGACAACGCGAACTCCTGGTACGCCTACAACGATGACCGCACCGAGGCGAAGGGCTTCGAGGTCGCCGGCAAGGACGGCAAGTACGTCCCCGCGAAAATCCTGAACAAGGGCGCGAACGCAACTCTCTCGGGGAAGGAGCTCATCGTCTCCGCGCCGGGCGTCAAGGAACCGCGCCGTCTGCGCTACCTCTACTCCAAGCCGTGGATCGGCTCGCTCTATTCGTTTGACTCCGGCCTCCCGCTTGGACCGTTCGAGATCGACGCGCGCCGTCCGGAGGACGACCTCACCGACGTGAACGCCAAGCTCGGCGATGCGCTCAAGGTGCCGGAGCTCGCGGGTTTCCGCAAGGTCCTTGCCGTCGACATCCCCGCGAACCGCTTCACGGGCTACTCCTTCAACGAGGCGGCGAAGTCCGGCCCGTTCACGCGCGTCGCCTACGCGCTTGAGCTCGAGCGCGCGGACGGCGCGATCGAGTGGGCAGTCGCGACGATGGACGCCTTCACGGACGACGCGGCAAGCTCGGCGTGCCCTGCGCGTCGCGTGCGACGTTCCAGCAGAAGGTCTCAAACCTCGTCGTGCGGTCCAATCGCATCGGCGTGGAGGAGGGAGCCGTCGGCGACGGCATCATCGAGTTCTTCCGTGGCAACTACGGGACGCAGAAGAAGCTCGCGGATGCGAGCGGCAGCGACAAGGTGTACGACTGCAACGACACGGAGGCGAAGGGTTCGGATGGCTACGGCTGCATGCAGGTGCACAACGCCAAGAGTGGCGCGACCGTGTTCGCGTACAACCACTTCGCCGTTGGCGGAGTGCCCGACCTCGGCATCGGCTCCAACAAGGGCAATGACAATACCGACTGGACGTTCATGTACAACGCCGGCGATTACAAGACACGTCGCCTGACGGTTCTCGTGAAGTGAACCTGAAATTCTGGAAAATCCGGCATTGACGGCGGAAAGGGGGTTTGATATACTTTCCACCCGTTCGGCGAGATAGCTCAATGGTAGAGCGACAGAATCATAATCTGCTGGTTGCGGGTTCGAGTCCCTCTCTCGCCACCATTCAAAACCACCGCGTGTGCGGTGGCTTTTGTTTTTTCCGGAGGAAAGCATGACGTTCGACCCCATTGGCGTGTTCCGCGGCGGCGCGGCGTACAAGTACGAGGCGCCGCGACAGGGTGTGTTCGCGGGTGGTGCGGGGCGCGTGGAGCTCGCGCCGGGGCGTAATTTCGAGACGGCGCTTCGGGGGCTGGAGGGATTTGAGCGCATCTGGCTCGTGTTCGTGTTCGACCGCAACGCGGGGGCGTGGCGGCCCACCACGCGTCCGCCCGTGCCCGTGCCGGGACTCGACCGCGTGGGCACCTTCGCCTCGCGTGCGCCGTACCGTCCCAATCCGATTGGACTTTCCTGCGTGCGGCTTGCGGGCGTGCGGGGGCGCGTCCTGGACGTGGAGGAGGCGGATCTCCTCGACGGCACGCCGATTCTCGACGTGAAACCGTACGTGCCGGCGGCGGACGCCTTTCCCGAGGCGCGGGCGGGGTGGCTCGAACGCGGTGCGGAGGCGCCGTGGCGCGTCGAGACGACGCCGGCGTTCGAGGCGGCGTCGTCGTTCGTGCGGGAGGCGGGCGGTCCCGACCTCGCGCGCACGGCGCGTCTGCAGCTCTCCCGCGCGCCGTTCGACGCCTCGCGCAAGCGCGTGGCGCGCACGGGAGAGGGCGCGGGAACGCTCTCCCTGCGCATGTTCCGCGTCGATTTCACGGTGGACGACGCGCGGCGCGAGGTGACGCTCGTCGGCGTTCGCAGCGGCTACACGCCGGAAGAACTGGCGTCGGCGGGCGATCCCTATTTTGACAAAGACGTTCATCGTGCCTTCGCAGCGCGGGAATTTGTGGTATAATACCGAGACCTATGCACCATAAAGTAAAAGACATCAAGCTGGCGGACCTCGGCCGCCGCATGATCACGCTCGAAGAGCACGAGATGCCCGGTCTCATGTCCGTACGGGCGAAGTATGGCCCGAAGAAGCCGCTGGCCGGCGCCCGCGTCATGGGTTCGCTCCACATGACGGTGGAGACGGCCATCCTCATCGAGACGCTGCGGGAACTGGGCGCGGACGTGCGCTGGGCGAGCTGCAACATCTTCTCGACGAACGACGCGGCGGCGGCGGCGATCGCGAAGGCGGGCGTCCCCGTGTTCGCGTGGAAGGGCGAGACGCTGGAGGAGTACTGGTGGTGCACGAAGGAGGCGATGACGTGGCCGGACGGCAAGGGCCCCGACCTCATCGTGGACGACGGAGGCGACGCGACGCTCCTCCTCCATCTCGGCGCGGCGGCGGAGTCCGATCCGACCATGATCGCGAATCCCGAGAGCGCCGAGCAGAAGGCCCTCTTCGCCACGATCGCTGCGACGCTGAAGAAGAGGCCGCATTGGTTCAGCGAGGCGGCGGCGCGGGTGAAGGGCGTCTCTGAGGAGACGACGACCGGCGTGCACCGCCTCTACCAGCTCGAGAAGGAGGGCAAGCTCCTCTTCCCGGCGGTGAACGTGAACGACAGCGTCACGAAGAGCAAGTTCGACAACATCTACGGCTGCCGCGAGTCGCTTGTGGACGGCATCAAGCGTGCGATGGACGTGATGCTCGCGGGCAAGAACGCGTTTGTGTGCGGCTACGGCGACGTGGGGAAGGGCTGCGCGGAGAGCCTGCGCGAGAACCACTGCCGCGTGCGCGTTTCCGAGGCCGATCCAATCTGCGCTCTCCAGGCGTGCATGGCTGGGTTCCAGGTGGGCACGGTGGAGGACGCCCTTGGCTGGGCGAACCTGTTCGTGACGTGCACGGGCAACCTGGACGTGATCACCGCCGAACACATGGCGAAGATGCGCGACCAGACGATCGTGTGCAACATCGGCCACTTCGACGACGAGATCCAGGTGGCGCGGCTCATGTCCTGGCCGGGCGTGAAGCGCACTACGATCAAGCCGCAGGTGGACATGTTCACGTATCCCGACGGGCATTCGATCTACCTCCTTGCCGAGGGGCGCCTCGTGAACCTCGGCTGCGCGACGGGCCATCCCGCGTTCGTGATGTCGAGCAGCTTCACGAACCAGTGCCTTGCGCAGATGAAGCTCTGGCGCGAACGCGCCGTGGCGAGGCCGCACGTGGAGCGTCTTCCGAAGGAGCTGGACGAGGAGGTCGCGCGCCTGCACCTCGCCGCGTGCGGCGCGAAGCTCACGAAGCTCACGAAACGCCAGGCCGACTACATCGGCGTGGACGTGAAGGGGCCCTACAAGCCCGACTACTACCGTTATTGAAACGCCTCGCGAGGAACAAGCCGCCATGGACGCATTCTTCCGTTCGATACCCGCTCTGCTCATCTTCCCGACGCTGGCCGCGCTCACCTGGATTCGCGGCGGCACGCATGGCGACATGCTCGTGCCGACCGTCCCGTGGCTGCTCGCGCTCGTCTTCGAGGTACTGATCTGCTTCCCGCAGCGGCACTACGGAGAGGACGCGGTGCAGGCGCGCCAACGGTGCTGGCGGCGCATGGGGCGCGACCCGCTTTTCTTCTTCACCCTCCTGTTTCTCGTCGTCGTGCTGGGCATCCCGTTCCTGAACAAGGGCATGTGTCCCACGTGCGACTACGGCGCGATTCTCGCGAAGCTCACGCCGGCGGAATTCGAGCAGTTGCCCATGATCCTGGAGGAAAAGGCGCCGAACCCGCCCATCCCGTTCGCCCCGTTCTGCGTGAACCTCCGCCACCATCTGGAGGTGCTGCTGTGGTTCCTGCCCGCGCTCGTCGCGATGCTGGCGGCGCGGCATGCGCTCCTGCGCTCGGGCAAGCGCCTGCTCCTCGAGATGCTCGTGTGGAACTCCGCTGCGCTTGCCGTGTTCGGTTTCGTGGAGCGCGCCACGGGCGCGAAGTTCGTGATGATGTGGGACGAGGCGGCCTACAACGCCCTCGTCGACTCGGTCCGGGCCGCCTCCGGCATCTCCTACGCCCGGCCCGACCCCGACTTCTTCGCGACGTTCGGCTACCCGAACATGGCCGGCTGCTTCTTCATGCTGTCGTTCGCGCTGTCGCTCGGCGTGTGGATGACGCGCGTGCAGGAGGTGGAGTCCGAGCCGCGCTCCGACAAGGTGCAGGTCACCCGCCAGCGGCTGCTCCTGCGCTTCATCCGCGCGCACTATGCGCTGGTGGCGGTCGTACTCAACTTCCTCGCCGTGCTCTTCACGTTCTGCCGCGCGGCCACGATCATGTCTCTGGTCCTCGCTGCGCTCGCCTTCGTCTACTACATCCTCAGGATGCTGCTTGCGCGCGTGGACCGGGCGCGTCAGGTCAAGCGCGCGGCGTTCAACTTCGTCGGGGCCGTGGTGCTGCTCGTCATCGGCGTGGTGTTTGCGCCGGACCGCAAGGGCGTGGCGGCAGGGACGATTCTCGGCGTGTCCGACGAGCTCAACACGGTCACCACCATCGGCCTTCTCGACCGCGTCACGGGCAAGAACGAACACCATTCCCGCGTGGCCTCCGCACTCGTGAAGAAATACCCCATCTTCGGCTGCGGCGGCTGGGGCTACAAGCACCTGAGCCTCAACCTGATGGACCCGATGGAGCTGAAGTCGCCGCTCGCCACCGGCTCCGCGAACGTGCACAACGACTATCTGCAGTTCCTCGTGGAGCACGGGGTGGTCGGCCTCGGCTGTCTTGTGGGGATATTCTTCTGCCTCATCGTGCCGCTGTTCCGGGACTGGGGGCGCCTCTACAAGGCGGCGCGCTTCCTGGCGCCGGAGAACGCCCCGTCCAGCCCGCGCGCCATCTACTGCTATCCGCCCGGGGCCTTCTGGACGCTTGCGGGCTGTTTCGCCGTGGCATTCCACGCCGTGGCCGACGCTCCCCTGCGCTCCGGTGCCGTGCTGGGGCTCTTCCTGGTGTCGCTCGCCTGTGCGGAAGGCTTCATGCCGCACCAGCTGGAGACGCGCAGATGAACAGGAGGGCCTTCTTCGCCGCGCTGGCGGGTCAGCCGGCGCGGACGGCTCCCGCCTCCGGGGGCGATTCCGGCATGACCATGCGCACGGGGACGCACGGCGAGCGGGTGAGCCTGCTCGGCTACGGGGCGATGCGCTACCCCACGGTGGACGGCAGCCACGCCAACACCTTCCGCGGCGGCTCGAACGCGCCCATTGACGTCGAGGCCGTGCAGGAGCACATCGACTACTGCATCGCCCACGGCGTCAACTATTTCGACACGTCCCCCGCCTACTGCCGGGGCGAGAGCGAGAAGGTGCTCGGCAACGCGCTTGCGAAACACCCACGCGACAAGTGGCTCGTGGCCACGAAGCTCTCGAACTTCAACCCCAAGACGTGGTCGCACGAGGAGTCGCGGAAGCTCTACGAGACGTCTCTGCGCCTCCTGCGCACCGACCACATCGACTTCTACCTGCTCCATTCGATCGGCGGCGGCGGCAAGGACTCGATGAAGGTGTTCAACGGCCGATTCATCGACAACGGGATGCTTGACTTCCTGCTCAAGGAGCGCGCGACCGGACGCATCCGCAACCTCGGCTTTTCCTTCCACGGAGACGAGGCGATCTTCCGCCACGCCCTCGCGATGCACGACAAGGTCCACTGGGACTTCGTGCAGATACAGCTCAACTGGGTGGACTGGCACCATGCAAAGGAGGTCAACCCCCGCAACGTCAACGCCGAGACGCTCTACGGCCTCCTCGACGAGCGCGGCATCCCCGCCGTGGTCATGGAGCCGCTTCTCGGCGGACGCCTTGCGCGCGTGAACGAGCGCGTGATGCGGCGGCTCGCGCCGCTTGACCCCGCCGCCACGCCGGCCAAGTGGGCGTTCCGCTTCGCGGGGTCGTTCCCGCGCATCCTCACCGTCCTGAGCGGCATGACATACCTCGACCACGTCAAGGAGAATGTCAAGACCTACTCGCCGCTCCGTCCGCTTGACCGCCGCGAATTCGACACGCTCGAGCGCGCCTCGCGCGTGTTCCTCTCCGACGACTCGATTCCCTGCACCGCGTGCAACTACTGCATGCCCTGCCCCTACGGAATCGACATTCCGGGGCTGTTCCGGTTCTGGGAGGACGCCCTCGTGGAGGACCTGCTGCCCGACGACCCCTCAGACCCCGCCTACGCAGCGAACCGCCGCCGTTTCCTGATCGAATACGAGCACACGTTCCACAAGCTCCGCCGCGCCGAACGCTGCACGGGGTGCGGACGGTGCGCGCCGCACTGTCCGCAGGGCATCGACATCCCGGCCATGGTCCGCAAGGTGGACCGTTTCGTTGAAAAGCTCAGGAGGAACGGCCGTGCGTAGAAACGTCTTTCGCGTCCTTTCTGCCCTGCGTCTCGCGCTGGGCGTCGTCGTGCTGGTGGCGCTCACCGCCACGTTCCTCGACTTCACCGGCACCGTCGCCGGCTGGTTCCCGTGGCTGCGAGGCGTCCAGTTCATGCCGGCCGTCCTCGCCGGCTCCGTCCTCGCGCTCGCGTTCCTTCTCGTGGTCACGCTGCTCGTCGGGCGCGTCTACTGTTCCGTGCTGTGTCCGCTGGGCGTCCTGCAGGACCTCGTGCGCCTCGTCACGTTCGGACGCTGGCGCGACAGGAAGTTCAAGGCGAAGCCCGGCGGCCCTGTGCGCTCTGCGGTGCAGGGCTGGACGCGTCTGGGGTTCCTCTTCCTGTTCGCCGGCGGCGGGTTCCTCGGCCTGCACTTCGCGTGGCTCGACCCCTACGCCATCTATGGCCGCTTCGTCTCGTTCTGCCTCGCGCCCCTCGTGAAGGCGAGCCACCATGCCGACGCGATCGCCGCGTGGGCGGACGGCGCGGAGGGGAGCTTCACGCGCGTCGTGGAGGTCGTCGTGCCCGCATCCGGGTTCGCGCTGGCCGCCGCGGGCGTGGTGGCGTTCGTCGCCGCGCTTGCCGCGTGGCGCGGGCGCGCGTGGTGCAACACGGTGTGTCCCGTGGGGACTGTCCTCGGCGCGCTGGCGAAGTTCGCCTGGTTCCGTCCGAACATCGTCGCCTCGTCGTGCGTCAGCTGCCGCCTCTGCGAGCGGACCTGCCGTGCGCACTGCATCCACATCGACGCGAAGGCGATCGACCACACCAAGTGCGTGAGCTGCCTCGACTGCTCCGCCGTCTGTCCGAAAGGGGCCATCACATGGAAGCGGTAACCCGTCGCGGATTCATCGCCGTCGCCGGCACGGGCGCCGTGTTCGGCGCCGCGCTCAAGGAAGGCGCGGACGACAAGCTGACGGACAGCGGCATCGCCGACGTCACGCCGCCCGGCGCCGTGGCGCGCGAGACGCGCATCGTGCCGCCGGGCGCCGGCGGACACCGCAACTTCTCCACGCGCTGCGTGGGGTGTCAGCTCTGTGTGGACGTGTGCCCGAACAACGTGCTGCGTCCGTCGAAGGGCCTCCGGCGCGCCTTCCAGCCGGAAATGGGCTTCGAGCACGGCTACTGCCGCCCGGAGTGCGTGAAATGCGGCGAGGTGTGTCCGGCGGGCGCCATTCGCCGCATCACGCCTGCGGAGAAGCGGACAATCCACGTAGGCCAGGCCGTGTACCATCCCGAACGCTGCATCGCCGCGCAGGAGGGCGTGAACTGCTCTGCGTGCGAGGCGCACTGCCCGGTGCGGGCCATCGTGCGCGTGCCGATGGAAGAGGGAAATCCCAGTTCCCCGAAGATTCCCGTGGTCGACAAGACGCTCTGCATCGGCTGCGGCGCGTGCGAGCACCTGTGTCCCGCGCGTCCGGCGCCGGCCATGACCGTGGAGGGACTGGAGCGGCACCGCGAGGTGCGGCCGATGTCCGAGGCCGACGTCCTCGTTGAGGCGGCGCGTCTCATCCGCGAGGGGCGCGCAGGGGCCGTGCTGGTGAAGGACGGCGTGATCGTGGCGGTCGAGCCGAACGGCCCCGGCGTGAAGCCGCTTCTGCGTCTCCACGATCTCCGCGCGGATGTCATGAAGGGCGCCTGGGTCGTCGACAAGGTCGTGGGCCGCGCAGCGGCGGCAATTGCCATTGACGGCGGCGCCACGCGCGTGCACGGACTTGTCATGAGCGAGACGGCGAAGGCGCTCCTCGGCGCACACGGTGTCCCCGCGTCAGCCGACGAGACCATCCCGCAGGTCCTCAACCGCACGCGCGACGGACTGTGTCCGCTCGAGGACGCCGTCAAGGGACTCGACGTGCCCGCAAAGATGATTCCGGAAATCCGCAAACGCATAAAGAAGTTGATGACAAAATGAGCTACGAACCCTCCCAGACCCCACGTCCCTACAAAAAGCCCCCGCAGAAGCCGCAGCAGGCATCAGGAGAGGCCTCCGATCCCGCGGCGGTCGTCGCCGCGCGCTCGGCGGCGGTGGCGCGCAACCGGCAGCAGGCCGCCCGCGCCGCGTTCGTGACCGACGTGCTGCGCATCATCAGCGTGGTCGTGCTGATCGCCGGCGTGTGCTGGTACGCGCACATGCGGCACCAGCAGAACATGGAGGAGGAGCGTCTGCGCGCCGAGCAGGCGCGCGAGGAGCAGGCCGCGCGCGAGAAGGCGCGCGCGGCGGACGCGGCGCGCCGGGAGAAGGAGCGCGAGGCGATGCGGGCCGCCGCGGAGGAGCGTCGGCGGAAGGAGGATGAGCGCAAGGAGGAGGCACGGCGCCGCGCGGAGGAGAAGCGCAAGCTCGACGCCAACGTGAAGCGCCGACAGGACGCGCTCGACCGGTTCCGCAACACGACGCTCGACCTGATCTCGGCGGCCCCGGCCGCCGACCTGCCGGCGAAGGTGACGTCCGAGACGTGGTTCTCGTGCGTCGCCCCCGGAGGGCGCACGGGCCTGACCGTCTACGAGGTGCAGGCGCTGCCGGACAAGGAAATCCACGTCTTCCGTCTCGGCGAAGACGGCCAGGTGACGGACGTGCCCATGGACGAATTCAACCAGCGGGTGGCGAAGGGGCCGTTTCTGCTGTCGAAGGGCACGCGCTGCTACTACAGTCCGGCCGGGTCGCGGAAATGGGAGATGGTGGTGCCCGTTCCCGTGGGCGGCGAGACGATCGACCCCTCGCGCGACGACTTCAGGGACCTCCATGCGTTCGTGCGCCAGCACTGTCCCGGGACGTCCGCGATGGCGTACGAGGTGTGCTTCCGCGACGTCGGCGGCGCAGAGACGCGCGTGCAGATGCTGCCGTTCGGCGGCGCGGTGAGCCGTGCGGAGGTCGCCAAGGGCCTGCAGCAGGTCGCATCCAGGCCGGGCTCGGGCTCGCTCCAGGCGCGCATGAACGAAGGCCGCCTTGTCATCCGCAGGAAGGGAGGTGTGCGGTGATACCGATCCTCGACAGCCTTTTCGAGCACTGTCTCGAGATCGGCGCGAGCGACATCCACCTGTCGGTGGACGAGCCGCCGCGCTTCCGCGTGCAGGGGCATCTCGCGCCGCGTCCGGACCTCGAGCCGTTCGATGCGCGCACCGTGGACGACATCGCGATGGAACTGGGGCTCTACACGCTGCCGCTGGGGTGTCCGGACGGCACGGAGCGCGTGCGCAAGACCCTTGTGGATAACGGGTCCATCGACGGCGCCGTGACGGCCTCGGACGGTCAGCGCTACCGCTTCAACCTCTTCCGCCAGCAGGGCCGCACGGCTGTGGCGCTGCGTCGGCTCGACTCCAAGTTCCGCTCCCTGGACGAGCTCGGCCTTCCGCCGCGCATCGGCGACTTCTGCCAGGAGCGCGACGGGCTCGTGATCGTGACGGGGCCGACGGGCAGCGGCAAGTCGACGACGCTCGCCACGCTCATCGACGGCGTCAACACCACCCGCGAGGGCTTCATCGTCACGATCGAGGACCCGATCGAATTCGAGCACGTCTCGAAGCTCTCGCTCGTCAACCAGAGGCAGATCGGCCGCGACGCGCGCAGCTTCAACGACGCCCTCGTGGAGGCGATGCGCCAGGACCCCGACGTCATTCTCGTGGGCGAGATCCGCGACACGGAGACCGTGCGCACCGCGCTCCGCGCCGCGGAGACCGGGCACCTCGTGTTCACCACGCTCCACGCCGGCGACTGTCCCGGCGCCGTCGAGCGCGTCATTTCCGTGTTTCCCGCCGACGAGCAGAACTCCGTGCGGCGCCAGCTCGCGATGGTGCTGCGCGGCATCGTGGCGCAGCACCTGCTCGTCTCCGCGGACGGCATGGGCCGCCATGCCGCCGTGGAGGTGATGGTCAACACGAGCGGCGTCTCGAACCTGATCGCGACCGGACGCACGGCGCAGCTCTTCTCGGCGATCGAGACGGGCGGGAACGAGGGCATGCGCTCGCTCGAGGAGTCGCTTGCGGAACTGCTGTTCGCGGGCGCGATAACCGAACGCGACGCGTTCCTCCACACGCGCAACCCGGAAACCCTCCAGCGCCGCCTCTACGGCGAGGACGCGTAGTCGGCATCCAGAAAGGAAGGAAAGAGAAGATGAAGCAGGCGTACGTAAACGGCGAACCCATTCCCCGCGAGGCGGTGCAGTTCGAGCTGGACCGGCTGGTGAAATTCTACGCGTCGCACGGCATGAGTCCCGACGACATCAAGAAAAACCTCGAGAAGCTCATGGAGCGCGCGCAGGAACAGGCCATCGGCGCCAAGTTGCTGCTTGCGCGTGCGGAGCAGCTCGACCTGCCCGTGGACGAAAAGGCCGTGGACGCGCAGGTGGCGAGCGTGGTCCGGCAGCTGGGCGGCCGCGAGAACTACCTGAAGGCCCTCGCGCAGCAGAAGATGGGCGAGGACGACTTCCGCAAGGAGCTCGCGAAGGGCTGCCGCGTGGACGCGCTCGTCCAGCAGGCGTGCAGCGGCGTGCCGGAGCCGACGGAAGCGGACGTGGCGGCCTACTACGAGGCCAACCGCGGGGCGTTCGTCGCGTCCCCCCAGGTGCTCGCGCAGCACATCCTCGTGAAGACGGAGGGCCTGGACGCGGCGGACAAGGTGCAGGCGCTCGACAAGATCAAGGCGATCCGCGCCCGCGTGGTCGCGGAGGGACGCGGCGACCCCGGCGAGACCGGACAGGCCTTCACCCGTGCCGCGCAGGAATACAGCGACTGCCCGAGCGCGCAGAACGGCGGCTCGCTCGGCTGGTTCGGCCGCGGCATGATGGTGCCCGAGTTCGACCACGCCGCGTTCGCGATGAAGTGCGGCGAGGTCTCGGACGTGATCGAGACGCAGTTCGGCTACCACATCATCCTCAAGACGGACGAAAAGCCGGGCGGACAGCAGACGCTTGTGGACGTGGCCGACATGATCCGCGACCGCCTACGCCACGAGGCGCGCGGCCGCGCCACGGAGGCCTTCGTGGCCGAGCTGCGCGAAAAGGCGAAGATTGAGTACCGCTGACGCACAGGGCTTCGCGCGGCGGCTCGTCGCGTGGTTCGCGCGCGCACAGCGTCCGATGCCGTGGCGGCGCGCGCCGTCGCCGTACGTCTGCTGGCTGAGCGAAATCATGATGCAGCAGACGACGTACGCCACCGTGCTGCCCTACTACGAACGCTTCCTCGCCCGCTTCCCCGACGTGCAGGCGCTCGCCGCCGCCGACGAGCGGGACGTGCTGAAGGCGTGGGAGGGAATGGGCTACTACGCCCGCGCGCGCAACCTGCACAAGGCCGCGAAGCGGTTTGCGTTGGAGGGATGGCCCGCGTCCGCCGCCGAATGGGCGTCCGTTCCCGGCGTGGGACCCTACACGGCGGCCGCGCTCGCGAGTGTGCTCAACGGCGAGCGGGTGCCGGTCGTCGACGGCAACGTGGCGCGCGTGTTCGCGCGCGTGTGGGCGCTCGACGACGACTTCCACAAGCTGCCCGCGCGCACGCGGCTTGCCACGCGTCTCCAGCCGGAGATCGATCGCTGTAGAAAACCAGGCGACTTCAATCAGGCGATGATGGAGCTCGGCGCGCTTGTCTGCACGCCTACGAACCCGTCCTGCACACAGTGCCCGCTCGCGCGCGACTGCGCGGCGCGGAAGGCGGGGACGCAGGCGGACTATCCGCGCCGTCCCGCGAAGAAGGCGCTGCCCGTGCGGAAGGAGACGGCCGTGGTGGTGTCGGACGCGCGCGGGCGCGTGCTTCTCGCGGAGAACACGGAGGGCGGGCTTTTAAAGGGACTGTGGGAACTGCCGAGCGTGGAGCCGCGCGATGGGCAGGTCCAGGTGTTCTCGCATTTCCGGCTCGAGCTGTCGGTCTACCGCCACGCAGGGACGTCGGCGAAGTTCGTCGACCCGCACGCGGTGCCGCTCGCCACGTCCACGCGAAAGGTGCTCGCCGCATGCGGCTTGCTCTGACCGTTCTGGCGGGCGTGCTCGCCGCCGCACTGCCGTGGGCGCTGCGCCTCTGGCGTGCACGCCGGTGGGGGCTGCCGGCGCGGATCACGGTCGATCCAGACGCACCGTCCGCTGCCGCCCTCGCCGAGTACTTCGCCACCGTCGCGCGACGGCTCGACGAGCGTCCCGAGCGCATGCGCCTCGTGATCGACGGGCGTACGGCGGAGAGGCGCACGCTGTCGCTCGACTTCCTGCCGGACGGCGCGATGTGCGCGTGCGTGGAAGGGGAAAAGCCGGTGCGGTTCAGCCTGCGCCGGCGTTGGATTCCCGACCATCCCGTTCCGCTTGACCTGCGCGCGTGCCGTCTCTGGATCGAGCCCGTGGAGGCCAACCGCTTTCGTGTGATGGACCGCGTGCCGTTCCATGTGCCGTGGGCCGTCTATGCGTTCTGCGCGCTCCTCGCCACGGCGGGGACTGTCTGGCTCGTACCGGAATGCCTTGCCGCGGCCGCAGGCCTTGCGGCCGGTTGTCTGTTCGCCCAAGCGTCGTGAGGATTAATCTTGTGATGGCGTTTTTGAAGTGAAAGGAGTGAGGTAAATGATAAAAATCATAAAAGGCGATATAACGACGCTGGCGGTGGACGCCATCGTCAACGCGGCGAACCAGGTGATGCTGGGCGGCGGCGGCGTGGATGGTGCAATCCATCGTGCCGCGGGACGAGAGCTTTACGAGGCGTGTCTCAAGGTACCGGAGGTGCGTCCGGGCGTGCGGTGTCCGACGGGCGAGGCGCGCATCACGCCGGGCTTCAAGCTGCCCGCGAAGTTCGTGATCCACACCGTCGGGCCAGTCTACCGCGACGGCCAGCACGGCGAGCCAGATAAACTGGCGGCCTGCTACCGCAATTCACTCGCCCTCGCGGCGGAGAACGGTTGCACGTCCATCGCCTTCCCCTGCATCTCCACGGGCATCTACGGCTACCCGAAAGAAGAAGCCGCGCAGATCGCCGTGCGTGAGGTGAAGGAGTTTCTCACGCAGAGGTGCCGAGAGGCAGAGGTCGCAGAGGAGGAATCTGGTAGGGCGCGATCACCGAGCGCGCCGTCACAATACGGTAGGGCGGTCGCCCCGCGACCGCCGATGGAAATCATCTTTTGCTGTTTCTCGGAACGGGACATGAACATTTACGCTTCTATTTTGTCATGAAACTAAAAGGAGGCTTCGTATGACAGATATCGAAAAATTCTTTACGGCGCTTTCGGAACGGGCGCATAGGGAGAATGATTTATCCGATCTAACATACGCATTGTGTGAGGCGGATCTGGTCTTCAAACAATTCTTCCTTGACTTCTTTTTTAAGAAGGAACGCATTGATGCTTCCCGCGCGATAATCGAACGGGAGTATTCCGAAACCTGTGGGCGACCAGATTTTCACATTCAAGCAGGGAATAAGAAGTATATCGTTGAAGTAAAAATATTTGATGGCAATCATCATTTTGAACAGTACTTTAACATTCTTGCCCACAAGGCGGTTGATGCCGGTACCAAGCTAGCGAACATGGAAACTGGTCAAGATGCTTGGAAACGGCTCGGTTATATTGCAAATTATGATTCAATAAAGAACGTAGTGGTCTTTACGGATGAAAGTGGCAGAAATATCACGGCTGATGAATTATGCCATGTGGCAACATGGAAAGAGTTTGTGATGGAGTTGGAGAGATATAAATTCTTTAACGATCCCGTTATTTCCGCATACATAAAATACGTTCGAAAAGTTTGTCCGTTTGACGATTTTCAAATCAAGTCTGATTGGGAGATTTCAATAAAAGATTTTTTGAGCTTAAAAGATTTTGACGAGGCGATAGAAGAAGCTATTACGGAGTGTAGATGTACGGAATATGGACTATCATTTGGATCACAGTTTATGGGGCGGATTTTTGAGTGGGAATACAAGGGAAAATCTGTTTGTGGTTGGTTGGGTGCATGTTATACGAATAAGGGAGCGGTTGTGTGCGTGACATTTGCAAACAAAAGTGGTTGGGGGGATCTAGTTTGTAACGATTCTCATTATAAGGCACATGTTAAAGATAACGTCTTGTCTATAGTCTCCGTTGACTCACAGACGTTGGTTAATCGCGGCACGCCTGCAATAACAGACTTTCTTAAGGGTGTTCTGGAAAGAATTGAGAACGGTAATGAATTATTTGAGGGCAATAGCGGGTTGGTTGACGACAAAGATTGTGTAGAGATAAAGAGTTGCGCAAGCACTCTGTTGGTAATGAAGAGTTTGACATTCGCTCTTGAAAGGTACTTGCTTGAGGATGAAAATTTTAAGAAGAATCTGAAAAAGTCGGGTTATGAGATCGTATTGACATATCGCAAAGACCAAGAGGTGCCAAGAAGTCATTGTGGCAGGTATTTTGAGTTGCGGAAAATCATAAGCGACAATTCGGCAGGAACTTCGAACATGACATTCTTGGGCTGGATTGGCGTTCTTTATAATTCAGAGTGCATAAGAGATAACGGGGAGAACTATGGAGAGATGCCTAGTTTAGAAATATCAATATGTAAAGAGACCATTTGCCCTAATGGATGGCAAGGCAATACTTGGGGCTGGTGGTGTTATGATATACAGAAAAAAAGTGGTGTGGAAATGTTCTGGCGTGATGCGCTTACGAAAGTGCGAGAACAAATCTACCATCTCGTAAACGCAATTAGTCAAAAGTATAAATGACCACCTTTCTCTCTAACCGCGACATCTACGAGTCTGTGATCTGTGGCATTGTGCCGCAGGTGCGCGAACGGCTGTGGATCGCAACTGCCGACATCAAGGATCTGTACGTCGATTCTGGCGGACGCGACATGGTACCGTTTCTGGAGGTGCTGGCAGGGATGGTGAAACGCGGGATCGAGGTGCGGCTCATCCACGCGAAGGAGCCGGGACCGAACTGGCGCGAGGACTTCGACCGCTATCCCGGCTTGTGGGAGGGGATGGAGCGGATGCTGTGTCCGCGCGTTCATTTCAAGTGCATCATCGTTGATGGCGCGAAGGCGTATTTCGGTTCGGCGAATCTCACCGGTGCGGGAATGGGCGCGAAGAGTGAGAAGAAACGCAACTTCGAGAACGGCGTACTGACTGACGATCCCGCGCTCGTCGCGCCGCTCATCGAACAGTTCGACTCCGTCTGGCGCGGCGATTTCTGTCGCGACTGCGGCCGTCGCGATTTCTGCGGCGACCCGGCGGTATAAAACATCAGAATTGAATCCCATGCGAATAAGCGCCAACACAGTGCCGCAGATTGCGGAATACGCCCGGAGCGGACGGGTGGTCGTGTTCGACACGGAAACGACTGGCTGCTCGCGTTGGGACGAAATCTGCCAGATCGCCGCCGTCGAGTATGTGGACGGCGTGCGTGTACGCACGTTCAGCGTGTACGTGTGTCCCACATGCGAAATGAATCCGTGGGCGGAGGGGGTGCATGGGTTGTCGCTGGACTTTCTCGCGGAGCATGGTCTGGCACCGGAAGAGGCGATGCGTCAGTTCTTCGAGTTTCTGGGAAGCGACGCGCTCCTCGTGGCGCACAACAACAAGTTCGACATGCGGATGCTCGACCAGGAGTGCAGGAAGTTCGACATCAGCTTCGCGCCAGACGGCATCGAGACGTGCGATACGCTCGCGCTCGCCCGCCACCTGCGTCCGGGATTGGACAGCTACTCGCTCGCAAACCTGATTGAAGCGCTCAACATCGACGGCACCAACAGCCACGACGCCCTTGACGATACGCTCGCCTGCGCCGGCCTGTTTTTCAAGTTGCTGGGATGTGTGAACTGAAGCGAAGCCTCGTTGCCGATGTCGGCCGAATCTGCTGCTGTGCCCCGCTATAGATCGTTGCGCAAAAGAAAAGCATTCAAGATTTAACCACCTGTTTAGAATCTGATCATGGTGAGGCCGGGAGTAGTGAATTTCTTGCTGGTTTTATGTTGGCACGGAGATTGCTATATGCGTGGCATGAAAACCGACATTCAAAATGAGACGGTGCGAGATGAGTTTGAGGACCGCACGCAGGCAATCAGGAATGGGGACCCAGTAACGCGTATCGTGGTGGTTGCGGACGAGTATGCCGGGTTGATGGTAAGCTATAGCGAGAGGGCCGAGCCGCTGCTTGCCAAAATGCTTGTGTTAGGAAGGGCTGCTGGCGTTCATTTTGTCTTTGCTACGCAGAGGCCGGATGAAGTGGTCATGTCGCCGCCCCTGCGCTGTGGCTTTCCCGGGCGCATCGCTTTCAAGGTGGCTTTTGAAAAAGATTCGCGCATGATCATTGACGAGAACGGCGCCGACCGCCTGAACGGCAAAGGCGATTTCCTGTTTCGTGATTCGACAGGCCTGCATCGCGGCCAGGCACCATACATTTCCGACGAGGATTTCGAAAGCTTGTGCGCGCGTTGACGCGGAAAATCCAATTTGCTAAACTACCGCCAAAGGCAAGAAAGCACCATGAGCGAAAACACCAAAAACCGCTGGCAGAAACGCCGCCGTCACGATGCACACGACGGCGACGTCTCCGGCACATTCTGCGGAAGGGAGTTTGGCGGCATTCGCAAGACGGTACTGAATTCTTGTATGAAGAATCCATCTCGTGGTGACAAGTGTTGATTAACGAGGTAAGTAAATCTAATGCAAAAACGAGAAAAATCATGGATACAAATGAGTTAGTGGAAGAGTTCCGCAAACGGTATGAAGGTACGGCCCTAGGAACAGATGTCGCACAATTCAATGTACTTGACGAGATGCATGCAAATGAAAATGCGCATACGAGAGTGTTGGTGCGGCTGTTACAGATACCATTTGTGTGTAAGTCCTTCATTGAGTATATTGCTTCTGTGCGACCTGATTTGGCATCGAGAATTACACCATTCAAAGAAAAGGATTATCATGTAGATTGCTTTTCTGAGTATATAGACGCTCGGATATATTACGATAGCTTGGTGTTCATAATTGAAAATAAGGTGAAGGACGCAGTGGATCAAGACGCACAGATTGACCGATATGTTGAATCAGAGATGACAAGGCGGCCAGCAACGAACATATATGTCATCTACTTGACAAAAGATGGAGGGAAGAAAGTTTCAGAAGGGAGCTTTAAGGTTTCAAGAGAGATTCTGGGTTTTGAGAGTGCAGAACGCCCAGGAAGATTTATAGAACTCAACTATAAGAATCATATTATTAACTGGTTGGAAAATAGAATCTATTTTTCAATTGCCGACACAATGGCACAACCGTATCTGCGTAGTGGGATCCAGCAGTATGTGGATTATCTTAAAGGGCCAGAATTGCTGAATATACGGGAACGAAATGATCCTTATGCTGCAAAGCTTGAAGCACTCCGAACATGCGTACGTGAAAATGGGATAACTAATTCAGTAGTTGCGTTTACTCAGTTATATAGGGATTACCTTCGCGATCAAGACCCCGCGCTAAGTAAATTCATAGAACTCATGCGTGAGGCTGTTAGTGATGCTATTAGTGTTAAAGCCGAGACAGATGGCCCTGGACGTTGGGGGCAATGGAATTCTCTAGAGTGCAGTTTTGGCCATGTGGACCACAGATACTATTATGTCAAAGGTTATGCTTTACAGCTCACGGAAGGTGGGTATCAAGGCATAAGAGCAATAGAGGTTTTCCCACAGAGAGGTGTGCAATATAGTGAAGCTTTGAAGACAAAGATAACGGAAATCTCAGAGCAACATCCAAGTTTTTCCTATTGGTGGAACGGTCGTAGCGTCTACAAATTCCCGGTTGTACGAAAGGACGAGGCCATAAGTCTGTGTGAGAAGTTGAAGTCAGCGATCATGAATTTGGGATAACAGAAACTAGCCTGCTTGATAAATGCAGAGTAAATTATTTCTGGTGAGCCGTAGCCTATAGTCCAATGTTGGAAGCGCGATACCCCGCACAAATTATGTTATAATATGTGCAAAATGAAATCTAAGCCAGCCATGAACAAGCAAGATAAAGATTGCGTGCAGGAAGGTCGGGCGGTGACGCTGCCGGACATCATGCACTATGAAAGCGACATTTGGGCGGTCGCCGATCTGCTTATTGCAGCCAGTATCAAACAGAGCGATTTCCCCGCGTACATGATGCCGTTCTTCGCGCTGATGATGCTGGAAGGCCGGATGCGCAATGCCGTGAGGAAGCTGAAAGCCGAATTCCAGATCGGCGAGGGCGAAGTCCCAGAGGGGTTCGACGAGCTGTTCATTTCACGAGGCGTCGGCTTCAACCGCTATATCGTGCTTGAGAACAAGACGCTTGCGGACATCTGCCGCAACGACACAAATTTCGAAGATGACTTTCGCGACTACCTGGGTGCGTTCGATCCCGATCTCCGGCGGCTCCTCGGCGTCGGGTGCGCGCAGGACGAGAAGAAGTACCTGAACCTGGACGGGATTGTGGCCGAGCTGCGCGGCAAGGGCATCTTGATGCAGGTCGCGACGCAATGGGCGTCCATCGACCTTTCCCCGTACGACAACTCGGCGATCACGACGCTTGAAGAGCACATCAAGCGCAAGTGGGCGGACATTTCCGCGTCCACCGCCGGTGAACAGTACACGCCCGACGACATCATTTCCCTGATTGCGGAGATCGTCGCCGACAAGGTGCAGAAACCGAAGAACCAGATCGTCCACCTCTATGACCCGACCTGCGGCGGCGCGAACCTGCTCTTCGGCGTGGAGGACCGTCTTCGCGACAGGGGCTACGAGCATGTCGCCTCGTATGGCTCGGAGTACAACGACGCGCTCTACGCCCTTGCGGCCATCGAATCGCGTTTCCGCGAGTTCTCGAAGATCGAGTACGGCAACACGCTCACGCGCGTGCCGTTCAGCGGGACGCAGTTCGACGCGGTGGTGGCGAATCCCCCGTACGGAACGCCATGGAAGGGCTTTGCAAACGCCATCGAACATGACCAGCGCGGACAGTTTGCCGGCGGTCTGCCGGGCACGGGCGACGGGCAGTTCCTGTTCATGCAACACATCCTCTGGCAACTCGACTCCAAGGGGCTTGCCGTGGTGGTCGCGGACGGTTCGACGCTCTTCAGCGGTGACGCCGGCGGCGGCGAGTCGAACATCCGCAAGTACATCTTCGACCACGACTGGGTGGAGGCGCTCGTGCAGATGCCGCAGCAGGAGTTCTTCAACACCGGCATCACAACCTATCTGTGGATTCTCAACAAGGACAAGCCCGCCGAGCGGCGCAATCTCGTTGCGCTCATCGACGCGTCGAAGGGCTGGTCGCAGCTGAAGAAGTCGAAGGGCGACAAGCGCCGCGAAATGACGCCCGCCCACCGCGAGGCGATCGTCGCCGCGCTTCGCGATTTCCGTCCGAACGAAATCTGCAAGATATTTGCCCGCGAACACTTCTACTACAACAAGCAGAAGGTGTTTCTGACTGAACTGGACGGGAATGGTAAGCAGGTCGAACGGACAATGTCGTTTACGCTCGCATACGCACAGCTTGGAGAGGTGATTTTGGATGCGGAAGAGTTGTGCGACCTTGATCCTGACGCGGCCAAGCGGTTGCTGCTGCGGCTTAAGGCATTTGACTGGAAGGGAGAGATCGGAGTAGTCGGCGGGGAGAATGAAGTCCGTTACATCTACGATCAAGGAGCTGAATCGATTTGCAGGGATTGTCCCGATAAAAAGCCAGAGAACATCGGGCGTGGTGTCTTCACCTTTTCTCTCAAGCCGGGAACGAGGCGTGGTACGAAGTCTATCAAGGTGACTATCGGCCCCGAGATCACGACCGACTACGAGATTATCCCTCATCGGTTCGACGAGGCGGCGAACAACGCCGAGATCGCGGCGTTCATCAAGAAGTACATCTTCAAGCCGTGCGAACTTGGCGAGAACAAGATTGGCGTGGAACTCAACTTCAACAAGGAGTTCTATGTGCCGGAACGGCTCGAATCCGTTGAAGACATCCTCGCCGAGATCAAGGCGCTCGACGCACAGCTCAAGGAGGTGGAGCTGTGAGAGAGGTTGCGGGAAGAATCTTACGCAGAGGCACGGAGAGGGGGCGCGAAATGAGCGAATCCCCATTGAAAGATTCTGGCATTGACTGGATTGGGCAAGTGCCGGAAGGATGGGAGGTAAGGCGCTTCTCGCAAGAGTTCTCAATGTTCAAGGGGTTGCCCATTACTAAAGCCGATTTGGTTGAAACAGGAGTGGCTGTCATCAGCTATGGCCAGATTCATGCAAAGAACAATCCAAGTATTACATTACTACCAGAACTCTTGCGATACGTTCCCCAGACCGTTGCAGATGCGAACCCTACGGCGCGACTGCGATTCGGAGACGTTGTGTTTGCTGATACATCGGAAGATATTGAGGGATGCGGTAATTGCGTTTTGATTGATACCGATCACGTTGTATTCGCGGGTTATCATGATGTGGTGGCAAGACCTAGGCATCCAGATGCGGCTAAGTATTACGCCTATTTGTTTAACTCTTCCCGTTGGCGTAGCCAAGTGCGTACAAAAGTCGCCGGAATAAAAGTCTTCAGCATGACGCAGAAGATATTCAAGGGAATTAACATTTTATTTCCTCCTCTTCCCGTCCAGCGCAAGATCGTTGCCTACCTCGACGAAAAGACGGCGGCGATTGATGCGCGGGTGGCGGTTTTGGAGAAGAAGCTCGCGGCGTACAAACGGCTTAAGGCAAGCATTATCAACCGCGCCGTCACGCGCGGCCTCGACCCGAAGGCAAAGCTGAAGGATTCCGGCGCAAGTATCATTGAAAAAATGCCGATTGGTTGGTCGGTTCGGCAACTAAAATCTATCTGCACTATGGCTGCTGGTGATAACATTGCTACAGAGGCGATTGGTGAGTCGGGGGCGTATCCTGTCTATGGCGGCAATGGTCAGCGTGGATGGTACGATAAATACAATTTTGACGGGACGACCGTTATAGTTGGCCGACAAGGTGCATTGGCAGGGAATGTGCACTTCGTCCAAGGGAAAATATGGGCTACAGAACATGCAGTAATAACACGGTGCAGTCACGAGGTTTCCATTAAATATTTGCATTATAATTTAGGGGTGATGAAATTGAATCGCCTTGCGCTGAAATGTGCAGCGCAGCCAGGATTATCCGTTTTCGATGTCCTAAATCAATTTACCGTATTGCCGCCTCTCCCCGAGCAGCGCGCCATTGCCGACTACCTTGACGCGGAGTGCGCGAAGATCGACAAGATGGCGGAGCTGGTGACGCGGGAGATCGAGCTTTACAAGAAGCTCAAGCGCTCGCTCATCAACGAGGTCGTGACAGGGAAGCGGGAGGTGGCGTAAGATGCGTTTAGGATTAAAAGACATAGCTGCGTTTCTAGAGGAAAACAACCACCTTATCCGGCGGATCAATGACAGACAGGAAGTTTCGATTGGCTTCAATGCGTTCGCGCTTGTCTCGGACTCCTATTATCGCGAGAACTTTCATAGCGATGTGATACGCGCAATTCTCGACCCGAATTCAGGACACGGGGAAGGTGCGTTGTATCTGAAGAAGTTCATCGAATTCCTTGAGGGTGAGGCTAGTTCTTTGGGGAACAAGGATCAGGCTCGCGCGTTGCACAAGTTGTCCGTTGACGATTCGGTGAAAGTTGTTCGTGAAGAGGGGCGTGTTGACGTCAAGATCAAAGGGGCCGACTGGACGATCATCGTTGAAAACAAGATCAATGGCGCTAGCGATATGGATCGTCAAATTCCGCGTTATGTTGAGGAGTGCCAGAATGTAAAGGCTGTTGTCTATATAACCGCCGCTTTGCCGGGTTCCCCTTTTGATAACGGCTGGATCGACGGCGACAGGGAGAAGGTTGAATCGCTTCTCATACCCGTAATCGGTTTTTCGGAGACGCGGTCCAGCAAGAATCTTGCTGAAGATTGGATCGGGCCTTGTGCCTTGTCCACGCGAGGTTTCAATGCAAAATCTATTCTTGAACAATACGCCGAATTGCTTCGGCACCAATCGGGAGAAACCATGGATCAGGATGAAGTCAAGAAAGTTATGGAGTCGATGGGGGCGCATGGCGTTTACCGCTCGGAACTGCTTCAAGTTCTTGAGGAAATGCCTAAGGCTCTGGCACGGATTATTGCAGACGAATTCTCAGATAGCGTGTTGGTTTTGAAGAAATCCTGGGTGTGGGCTGCCCACCCGGAGGTTGCCGTACTGGATTTGACGGATATTCATTTAAAGAACGGAAAAAAGGTAGAGTTAGCTATTGATATTCATTGCGAGAACCTAAAGAAGTGGGGAATCTCCCTTTTCTCTAGGAATGGCTCTGTCAATCCTAAGGTGTTATTGCCGCTTTTCAAAGAGTACGATTCTTGCTTTGCCTTTGATGAGGAATGGGGTAGAATTGTCTTGAGTATGGACACAGATCGGGCGTGTGCTCATCCAGATGAGCTTCTAGAGAAGATTCGGAAGCTCGTGGAGTTCTTGGAAACGAATCGCGAGCGCCTTGAAGCGATTTGTAGGGGAAAGAAAGCCTAATGCCGATGATTGAAACCGAGCTTCAGCATACGGAGATCATGCCGTACTTCTGCCGCGAGGAGGTGAACGGCGGACTTGGCTATCGCGAGACGCCGAACAACATCGTCTCGCCCGACCTTTTCATTCCGAGCCAGCTTGCCGAGTTCGTGAAGGGCGCCGTTCCGGAGGTGTGGACGCGGCTGCTCAGGCGGCATCATGGCGACGAGCGGGAGCTTACGGAAGCATTGAAGGAGGATGTGAAGGCACGCATCCTTGAATCGCCGAACAACAACGCCGTGTTCTTCAACAAGAACAAGTCGATCAGCTTCGATGGCGAGCGCGTGCCGCTCTACATTCCGAGCGGATCGGAGCTCGCCGGTGATGCGGGCTTCAGGAAGAACATTTTCGCTGCGGTGGAGGAAATGAGCCATGACGTCGTCTGCGACGGCGTCGTTTTACGGCGGCTCCGACCCGACATCGCGTTCTTCCTGAACGGCATCTTCATCGGGTACATGGAGCTGAAGAGCGTCACGAACGGGCAGAGTGCGGCGGTCAACGGTCGCGGCAAGGTCGTAAGCGACTATCTTGAATGCGTGAGGGACATGGCGGCCCGTTCGGCGGCACGGCCCGAGGTTCTGGAGAAGACGAACCGGCTCAAGACGCTCTATCTCTTCGAGAAGGGCATTCACCTTGTCGCGACGGACGTCAACGAGACTTACGTGCTGCGGACGCCCGGCATGTTCTTCGATGAGGCCGTGAAGGGATTCAGCGAGCGCACGGCGACGATAGGCTCGCTTCGTCCAGAGGTCGAAAAGGCGTTCAAGGCATATCCCGTTTCAAGTCCGCTCCTGACGAACCGGGTACGGTTCCGCGAGGTGATGCAGGCTCTCTACGCCAAGAAGTCGATTGAAAAGGAGATTCTCTACTACAACTTCGTCCAGTACAAGTACGAGCGGCGCGGGCGGCGGAAGGAGACGCACGGCGGGCATGGCGTGCTTGTTTCGCCGCGTCCCAAGCAGAAATTCGGCTGTGACAAGATCATTAGCCGCGTCAGGGAGATGCTTGCACACGAGGCCGAGCCCGATTTCTACCGTAACAAGCTCAAGGCGGAGCTGGAGGCGCTCTTGCCGGGCAACCCTGCGCGGGTGGAGGAGATTCTCGCACAGCGCGACAGGTATTGCAACAACAAGTTCGTCTATTCGCTCTTGCTCCAGTACGCGGCCGGTTTCGGGAAGTCGAACATCATTGGCTGGACGGCGCTTCAGCTCAAGAACCTGCGCCACGAGGGGGCGTGGGCGTTCGACAAGATTCTGATTGTCGTGGACCGTTTGCAGTTGCGCGACCAGCTGGACACGACGATGCAGTCCATGAACATCGACAAATCCATGTTTACGGAAGTGACGAACCAGCCCGAGTTCGTCCAGGCGCTGGCGGACAACAAGCGCATCATCGTCGTCAACATCCAGAAGTTCGGCGAACTGCAGAATGCGATAGACGAGTCGGGCGCGCAGCTCGGACGCATGCGCGTGGCGTTTCTTATCGACGAGATCCACCGGTCAAACACGGGCAAGGACAACCGTGAGATGATCAACATCTTCGAGAAGCTACAGGACGGCTTCAATGCGGCGCGGCGCGGCGGAACGCGGACATTGAAGAAGAACCTGCTTGTCGGCTTCACCGCTACGCCCACCGAAAAGGTGCTGGCGCGGTTTGGCGAATTCAAAAGCGCGAGCATCATTCCCACATGGGTTCCGTTTGATGCGTACACGATGCGCGAGGCGATCGACGACGGATACATTCTCGACCCGACGAAGCACATCATCCCGGTCCACAAGGAGATGCATTTTGATTTACCGCCCGGCATCGAGCCTGACAGCGAGCGCGCGATCTCGCTGGAAAAGGCGGCGGTGTACGGGAACGAGGACCGGATGGAGGAACTGGCGGAGTTCATCGTCCGCCGCCTTGTGAGCACGGTCTATCCGCGAATCAAGGGGACGGCGAAGGGGATGCTTGCCGTGTCGTCTATTCCGATTGCCATAAACTACTGCCAGCGCATCCGGCGGCTTATGGCCGAGAAATGCACGGAACCCGCTTACAGAAGATTTGCGGAGGCACCGGTGTCGATCGTCTACAGCGACAATCAGGAGAACGAATCCTGTGCGTCGATGAACGGCGGCGACAGCGAATCAAAGGTGATCCAGGATTTCAAGCAGGCGAAGAATGGCCTCATGATCGTCGTCGACAAGCTGCAGACGGGCTTTGACGAGCCGAAATTGCATACGCTCTTCCTCGACAAGGAGATCAAGGACATCATCGCGATTCAAACCATCAGCCGCGTTGACCGCACCTGCAAGTACAAGAACGAGTGCCATATCGTCGATCTGTCCTGGCGCAACGTGAATGTTCAGAACATCAAGGAGGCCTTTAAGAAATACGAGGGGATGGTAATCTCCGGGTTCAATCCAGAACAGGAGGAACTGCGCGTCGAGATGCCGTACCGGATGCTCTGCCGGAGCGAGATCTACATGCGCTGGTTTGAAGACTACAAACGGCGCAACAATGACGCGGCGTTCATGCTCCAGATGGAGGACGGCATCCGAAACTGGATCCGCGTGCAGTTCGAGCGCGCGGAGGAAGGTCGGCGTAACGCGCCGTCGGACGAGGAATTCCTCCAAGTCGTCAATGAGGCAAAGGAACTGCGCAGGAACTACGGCGAATACGGACAGGCGATCGAGTCGCTGGAGGATGTGTTCGACATCGATCCGCGATACCGCGCGCCTATCTTCCTGAGCTTCTGGCTCAGGTACTGCAACATCTACCGCGACGTCGTGCGGATGTTCGTCACGGGCGGTCCTAGTCCGCTTCATCCCGAGGTCGATGTCGGTGACGACGTTCCTGGGATTACGGTCGTCGAAGAGCCGCAAAGCGACGACGAGGATGATGACGGGACAGACTCCACAGACGGCGGAGACTTTACGCGGCATCGGCGGAATGTCTGGGACATCATCCTTTCATGGAACGAGATCGAGCAGCTTTCAGCAGAGGAAAAGAAGAAGTGGCTTGCCGAGGTGGGCAAGATGTTCGAGTGGCTTCGCCAGCAGAACAACTTTATGGCGGTCATCCGCGACGATCGGTTCTCGGCCGAGGAGAAGCTGCAGGAATATAGTCGGCAACTTGTGGCGTACAAGTTTCAGCTGATGCGCAGAAGCGACCTCGTCAAGGCGTCCTTGTTCAAAAAGATGCTGGAAGACAGCGCAGAGCAGTTCCTGTCGGTTTTCGCCGAAGGCGTCTTGGAGGCGGAGGAGATGGGTGGCGACTTTGATTTTGCAGATGAAGAAAGCAGCGAGGGGGACATCAAGAGCGGTTGGAATGTTGATTTCGGTGGACGGACCGGCTATTCTCTTGCGGCGGATCCCTCGGTCAAGCCGGAGTAAAGTGAATATGGCTAAGGGTAACGATCTCAAGAACAAGGTGTCAGGAAAGCTGCCGCGCGAAGAACTGCGCGAGAAGGGGCGCGTTCGCGAGATGACGTCCGAACGGCTCCTCGCCATCCTGCTCAAGACGGGGGCGCCGGGATGCGACGTTCTGGAACTTTCGAGGCGGCTTGTTGCGGCGTTCGGGGGTGCGGGGCATCTGGTACGTGCCGACTTGAACACGCTCAAGGAGCAGATTGCCAACTACAACAGGAACCATCCCGACAGGCGCATTCTCGGAATTGGCGAGGCGAAGAGGATGGAGCTCGCTGCGGCGTTTGAGCTTGTGAGGCGTGAGTATTTCGGGAAGGACGACGCAGAGCGCGTGCTGGATGTCCGAACGGTTGAGAACAGGTACAAGGTCTTTCGGCGTGTCCTTAAACCTGAGGACAGGCAGGAGAAGTTTTGCGTGCTCATGCTTGACAGCAAGCTGCATCCGCTGTGTGAGGCGCAGGTAATCTTCCAGGGTACACTTGACGGAACGATGGTGCACCCGCGCGAAGTCTTTCAGGAAGCTGTGAAGTGGGGGGCACATTCCATCATGGTGGCGCACAACCATCCCTCCGGCGATCCTACGCCCGGTGAACGCGACATTGCGCTCACACGTCAGCTTGTCGAGGTCTCGAAGGTCATGGGTATTCCACTCTACGATCATCTTGTCTTGGGGACTCTGGACTCCGCTGGGGGCAGTGGATTTGTCTCGTTCCGGAAGGAAGGGATTATTGATTTTGGCGGTTGACGTAAAATCGCAAGAGGGCGCTGAAGTTGCTGGAAGAATCGGCCAAGGAAGGATTTGAGTTTGCACGGCAGAAGTTGGCTGCGTTGTAGGTGGTTTGCGGCGCGCTCGGCGAGCGCGCTCTATCGGTTTGATGGCACTTGTTGATTTTGCCTGCGGTGCGCGTGGGGCGCGCGCGCCCTATCGGTTTGGGGCAATAGGTGATTGCTCATAATTTGATCGGGTGGTGAAATATTGAGCGGCGGAAGGCGCAGGATGTGCCTTCCGCCGCTTGATTTCGTGTTGGCATGGATGTTGCTAATGGGATTGTGCAAGAAAGGAACAACTATATGGCGATCTATCTTCGTGACTTCATATTTCGCTCCGCTAGGGAGGAATCGGATTTCTATCTGGCAGAGAAGAGGACGTGCTTCAACTCCTTCTATCCTTTGGACATTTTCCCGCAGAAAGGACTTGGGAGGGTTGATTTCGAGGCAGTCACGATATTCTACGGCGGCAACGGTTCGGGGAAATCTACGATGCTCAACATAATCGCGGCACGGCTCAACGTGTTACGGGAGATCCCATTCAAGCCGGGCCAGTTCTTTGACTGGTATGTGAATGGTCTTGACCGGTGCGTGAATGGCACATCTCAAGTCAAGGTTCCGCCATTGTCTTTCAATTCGGAATTGGGTGAGGAATGGAAGGGCATCCCTGCCGAAAGCAGAATATTGACAAGCGAGGACGTGTTCGACAAGACTTTGACCGTGAGAGGCCGAAACCGTGAAATCGACCGGCAGCGCGATATGGTGGCACAGAAGTGGTGGGCCTACAACGTTGAAGGCAAGCACACGAACATGACCTCGATGCACGGACCGGAATACGAGGCATGGAAGATGCAACACTCTATGCGCGACAAGTCAATGTCAAAGGTCATAAAGGAAGAGGTGGGGTTTAACATAAAGACCGGATCCAATGGGGAGAACGCCTTTGAGTTCTTCATGGAGAAAGTACAGGGTAATGCGCTCTATCTTCTTGACGAACCGGAGAACAGCCTTTCTGCGACATGGCAGGTGAAGCTGGCGTCTTACCTTGAAGGCATGGCACGATTCGAGGGGTGTCAGTTCGTGATCGCCACACATTCGCCGTTCCTGCTTGGTATTCGTGGTGCGAAAATATATGATCTGGACACGGATGGCGTTCCCGTCCGGAAGTGGACAGAACTTGAGAACGTGCGGCAATACTACGAGTTCTTCCACGAGCGTATGGAGGAGTTCAGTTAATGACAAGATACCGGGAACACTAAATTGAAGAAGTCGTTGAATCTCGATCTGTTGGAGTTTCATGTGCGCGAGGCGGCGCAGGAACTTGACATGCTGCTGGATGCGATCCAGTATGCGAAGGACGGAACACGGCGGGAGGGGGCTGTCGGCGACGAGCCTTTGCGTTGGCCGTGGCAGGAAGGTGCCCTTGCCGCTTCGCTTGAACATGTCTACCACCACCTCAACTTCGCGTGGAACGGGCGGTTCAAGACGATGCGGGAAGCTGATGCGCAGTTTGACTGGAACGAGAAGTTCCCGCGTCCGCATGGCGCAGTCGGTTGGTTCGCAAAGTTCTGGCCGAGGTCGTTGATTAGGAAACGCCAGCGAAAGAGGAGTGTTACGGAGGCGTAAATGACGTGATTGTGCGGTGATGAGGATCACAAGAGGGCGTTGAAGTTGCTGGAAGGGTCGGCCAAGGAAGGATTTGGTTTGGCACGGCAGAAGTTGGCTGCGTTGTAGGTAGTTTGCGGCGCGCGCGGGGCGCGCGCCCTACCGTTGGGAGTAATGGGCGATTGATCATAATTTGAGCAGGTAGTGAAATATTGAGCGGCGGAAGGGCGCAGGATGCGCCTTTCCGCCGCTCAAATGCTGTTGGCACGGATGTTGCTATGGGGGTGGCGTCCGCAAATCGCGGTAATCATCAACAAAGGAAAACAACCATGGAAAACAAAACCACTCTGCATCCAATCCATCCAACGCTCCAGTTCGAGGCGAAGCACGCGATTCGCTTTCTGGACAATTTACTCAAGACGCGAACCACTGCCGTCAATGGCGGCGGCGATCTCTTCGGGGCCGTTGGCATCTTCGCGACAGGACGTGACGTCAAGGACGATTTTACGTCCCTTCAGGGACACATCGGCGAATATGACTTTAAGTGGAACAAGGACACGCTTGAATGTTCATGCGAATCAAGCAGGAATGTTATTCGGCGCGGGACATTTGAGGTTGATTTTGGCGATGCACGCTGCGATTTCTTCAGCAGCATTTGGGATTGCCCCCTCCCGGAAGCCCGGGCATGTGTCCGCGCAGCAGTTTCCCGGTTGGCTGAACGTCTTGTCGATTTCACGCCGGCGACAGATGGCGGCGTTGCGCTGCGGTTCAAGTCGCTCGTCAGGCGCTATCGGCTCAATGCACAGGAACGTGATTTGCTTCTTGTCGGGCTTTGCGAATCACATGATCTCCTTGAATACGATTTGGACAGTTATCGCTGCTGCCGTAATACTCTCGTTAGGATTGAAGAAGCCGCCGCCTATCTTGGATGCGGAGTGGATGACATCATGCCGCTTGCCCGCTATAGCCCAAAACTCGTTGTCTGTGGCCTCATTGACGACGATCTTACGCCATCCCGTGAAGTGCTGGAATACCTTGAAGGACGTGTTGTGGTTCCGGCAATCAAGGCTCGGCGCATCGCCATTACAGCGAGTGAGGGCAAGGATCTCACAGAGTGGGTCGGTGATGACGATGAGTTCTAATGCCCATGGTCAATGATGTGAATACATTGATATGTGCAGATGCCCGTCCGCGAAGCGCGAAGGCGTATTCGCGGGCGGGCAGGATGATGCTGGTGGGTGGATAAGAGCAATCAACATCGAAAGGAGCATCTTATGGCAAGTAGTGCGGACAACAAGAAGCAAACTGCAGAAACGAAGAATGAAGTGCAAATGGCCCGTGATGATGAGCGCGGGGTCAAGCTTCTGGGGATGACACACCTTAAGATTATGAAGCTTGCAAGCGGCAAGGAGGGCAAGACAAGACGCCACTTTTTACCTAGTATTGGCGGATTGCCGGAGGATTTTCTAATCCTGCCAGAGATCGTGTGGAGGAGCGCGGAAGATAAAGATGTCGGCGATGAGTTGCGCCAATATGTTGCCGCCCTGCGCGAAGAAGGGGAGGCGGTTGAACTGTTGGCTGCCGATACATGCGTTGTTCGCATTGATTTGACGCTTGACGGCGAGAGTCGGAGTCTCTGGTTCAATGCAAGGACATCCGACACAGTTGTCCTTGACGCCGACGGCAACGTTTGCAAAAACATAAGAGAGGCGATCCAAGATCCCAGTGTGTAGATTTTGAGCAGATGGTGAAATCTTGAGCGGCGGAAGGGTGCGGGAACTGTTGGTGTATGTTTGGCTACATCAGAGCAAATGAGGAAAGGCCGGTGCGATGAAGTGGGTAGAGAACCTGAAAGAGCCCGAACTTGTAGTTGCGTGCAAAAAATCTGTCACTTGCGGAACTAAACGCAAGTTCGCGGAAGTGAATGCAAGTTTAGTGCTAAACTTTGGCATTTGACGGTTTGCTGAGAGATGGGGGATGTCATAAAGGCCCACCCCTATCCTG
>Ga0256407_10002772_pt1 | contig 32598 bp, 26 predicted proteins | sample RumenRJG_04DNA_FD_193489 | JGI IMG/M metagenome (GOLD analysis project Ga0256407, IMG submission 193489) | Bovine rumen microbial communities from Lethbridge, Alberta, Canada - RJG_04 | ecosystem: Host-associated > Mammals > Digestive system > Stomach > Rumen | place: Canada: Alberta...
CTCATGCACTGGGGTTTCCAATGCACAAGGCTTCTTCGGTTTTATGTTCTTTTTCGCTTTTCCTTTTGCCTGCGATGACGATCAGGCAGATTGTCATTTTCAGGCTCAAGGGGAGGGGGAAGGAACATAGTGCTTTTACCTTGCCTTGCTATCTTATCAGAAAAAGCCTTATTTTTCAAAGAAACTAAAGACAGTTTCTAAACACAAAATCAAAGCAACTATCATTCATTCGATGCAGATCAAGGCTGGTATTACACCATAACTGCTGTGTTCTGGTCAGTGTCTGCGATTGTTTGTGCTGATCGACACCCTGCCAGAAGAGGGCATAACTCAAAGCATAAGCTTGACAAAGTGAGGAGGAAAACAATTACTACGAAGACCGCCGTGCCTATGCCGACCATTCCGATCCAGTAAATAAGCTTACACCGGAAGAGCGGCAGAAGGTGATTGAAACTGTTAAAGAAAAGCGCTTTTCAAGCATACCTCCACATGAGATCGTTCCTTACTGGCTTTTCTGACGCCATGACATAGCCTTTCTCTTATTGGGCATGCCAAGGACGGTACCCACGTATCCCTCCTCATACATAGTAGCAATCTGTGCAGCTGCTTTTTTACAGCCGGCACTGTATGCCCGCATATAAAAATCCAAGGCTTTCGTCCAGTTCTGATCGTCGGCGTAGAATCCTCCCATGGTATACAAAGCTTCGGAATAACCGCTCATGGCTGCCTGGTTGATATAATTGATCCCGTCTTCCGGGTTTGTGTCGGAGAGGATACCGTCAATTATGATCATGCCGAAATAATATATGCAGACGGGATTGTCAGGGCCCTTTCCGGCATATTCGCAGGTTTTTGCCTTGTCCCGGGGGACATAGATTCCCTCATAATACGCACGTGCCAGGATTCCTGCAATTTCGGGATACAGGTCGCTGTTTTCGAGCTTTCTCCGTGAGCTTTCACTGACATTTTGCGCATCCAGGATCAGTTTTACCAGTCTCTCTTCAGGCCATTCTTTGTCGATGGCGGGATCCGATTTCCGGGTCCTCAGTATCAGCAGAAGCAGCTCTGAACAGGTGTCAAAGGAACCATTTTCCCAGGCTCTGCAATAGTAGGCATATGCCTCCCTGACACGGCCGAACTTTTCTTCAATCATGCCCAGAAAAGAGTCATTGCCGCAGCCGTTCTGTTCCGCAAAATGCAGGTACTGGTAAGCCTTCCGCAGTTCTTCGTCAGTTGTTCCCGTATAAAGATAGTATTCCCCTATCCTCTCATATTGTTCAGGTGTCTTATCTCCCGGTACACGGATCAGACACTCCACGCCCTTTTCATATTCCCCATTGTAACAAAACAAGTCACTGGCCTTGATCAGTGCTTCGGGATCGTCAAATTTTTCAGCATATTCTTTGTAGCACTCAGCCGCTTTTATATATTCGGGCGTGCTTTTCTTTTCCAGACATTCGGCATACAACTTCAGCGGCTTTTTGTCCGTCATGATCCTGGGGTATCTGGAAAATGAGCTCGCCGCCCGGTCGTAGTCTCCTGCCTGATAATACAGAATGCCGCTCACACAGCATGCATTCGGGTAGTTCTGAGCTTCAGCTTTTCGCACAAGGTCAGCACCCTTCTTTCTCACGTCAGATTTCCCGGAACTCAGATACTGGACTCCCAGGCGATGAGCCGCAGAAGGACGCTCGTCCTGCGTCATTGCCCAGAGCAGTCGTGCCACAGACACGGATTCTTCTGTGCGGTTTGTCACCTTTTCATCGAAATATATCATTGACAGATAGCCGGCAGCTACGCTGTCCCCTCCGAGGAAACATCCTTCGGCAAACAGTTTCTCCGCTTCCTCTCTGTGTCCGGCTTTCAGTTCAGCTATGCCCCGCTCCACGATTGTCATTGGCAACCCCCGTTTTCGTAAATAACTTCAAATTCAGGCAGACGTCAGTTTCCGTATTTCTTTTTATAATCTCGGATTCCTGTTCTTCTCATCATTTGCCGGATCGGGCTGAATGCTTAGGAAGATTTCCTGGAGATACATGGATTTTCCGTCATACTCTCCGTTCTCAATTCTCTGTATGTAGTCTTCCAGCAAAGCCCTCTTGCCGCTGTCATCGCTGTCTTCATCCAGAGCCATGAGAAGAGCCTCTGCAGCCTCCTTCAATAATCCCGCATTCTGAAACAACGAGAAACCTGCTTCATTTATCTCTTCCATACGGCCGCGGTTGTTCCTGAGATGATCAAGCAAGCCTTCTTTGAATGGCACATCATAGTCTTCTTCCACTTCCCGCTCCAGCTGCATAAGTACGGCAGCTGCATCCTGTAATGTATCCATAACCGTAGTAGCTCCTAAATCATAAAGGCGTTTTTCTGATGCATTTCAGATCATATATGCAGTTTCCTGCTGCATTCCATGCTGTTTTGTCAGGTAATACTGGTTCTTCCGCATTCCGTTGTATTTTTCGGTTGAAAATCCCTGATTTTAGGAAAATCACAATCAGATGCGGAAGATCCGTAATTCTTACCCCATCTGCCTCAGTTTTTCTGACAGGGATCTCAGCACAGCCTGCGCTTTTTCAAGTTCGCCTGCTGTAATGGCGGCCTTTTTATTCATTTCATCAGCCACCCCGTCATTCATTTGTTTTTTTACCGGCTCAAACCGTTCCCGGAATGCATTAAAAGCCCTGGTAAGAGTCATTTTGCGGCCGAGCAGATAGTTTCTCCGGAGGAGCGCTTTCATGTACTCCCGGTCCTTCTCGATGACAGCCATCAGCAGTTCTGCCTGTTTCATTCTCGCCTGCTTTAATTCCCCTTCTTTTTTCTGCAGATCCATAAGCAAGTTTTTCTGTTCGTTGAGCAGTGCGCTCTTTTTTTCATTTTCATCAGTGGAATCAATCTGCTCCTGTATCTCTGCGTAACGGTTCCGCTCGTCCTTCAGCGCCTGCTCCAGTTTTCTGATCAGGACATCCAGTGACTTCTGCGTTTCCCTGGCAGCTGTTACTTCCCTGAGCGTATACGCGTATTGTTCGATAACCGGTCCCGTTTCCACATCCAGAGCGTTGAGGCGCTCGCTGCAGGCATGGCCGATCATGGCGGCATCTTCATAGACTTCCCGTACTTTCCGGATGCTTTCGGAGACTATGTCCCGGACAAATTCTCCCGCAGTTCCGCATTGTTCCCCATGATGATGAATTGTCTCCGGATCCGGCAGTTTATAATGGCTGCTCATCTTCTTTCATGCCTCCTCTGACAGTTCTCCTGACGGCTGCTGTCATTTTCTGTTCATTTCCTCATAGAGCTTCTGCGCGTAGTTGTACATGGAAATAGAAAGGTCGGCAATGCTTTCCCGCACTCTCCGAACTGCGGTATTTCCTTTCTCAAACTCCACCTTATACTCATAGATATACGGATCGCGTACTGCCTCGCACAATGCCTCGTAATTACTCTGCAGATTATAGTTTTCTGTCTCCAGAACCGTGTCAAGCACTGTCATGTTGTGAACAACTTCAACTGCAGCAGCTCTTGAAAACACTACCTGAGCCATTTTCTACTCTCCCTTCGCTGTGTGCCCGTGTCCCTTCCCGCGCCTTCTCAAAAATGAACACTGTCAATGATGTCCTTCAGGTTCTCGCCGTTCATGCGAAGCCGGGCCGCCAGAGCCTTATATTCATCCAGCTGTACCATCAGCTTGCTGACCTCATCCTCAAATTTTGAAATCGCCCGGAGAGAGCCCGGATCCAGTTCGTCCGCCCATTTCGCGAGAATAGCCCGTTTCGCCGTGATTTCATCCTCTATCGTCTTCACCGATTTTTCGATGGCTTTTGCCATATTGATCTGCGTTTCCAGATCACGATTCATGTACTCAGCCATTATTCACTCTCTCCTTCCATCTTGAAATATACTCGTCATCAGGCATAAGGTAAGGCCGGATCGTCTTCCCGTTTTTGCTGGAGCCGGCGTAATAGGCAAGCGTATTATCGTTGGCCTTCCGGGCAAAGCTCTCGGTTCCGTATAATGTGTATGCGTCGTCTGCGCTCATCACGCCGCCGATGCGGTGTTCAAACGGTTCCAGTTTTGTGATGCCGCCCTGTTTAAGCTGCTTTGCAGTCTGCACGATCAGAATGGCAAAACATCCGCGGTCCGGGCCCCGGTGAAAGAAACTGTTCAGGATTTCCTGCAGTTCTGACGGATCATACGTGTGAGAATTTTCGCCGCCTGTCTGCGAATCTCTGCCTGCTGAAGTCTGCACACGCTGCTGCGACGAGTCATCCTGCAGCGCCGCTTTCCTTGCCATGAGGGCCGCGAGTTCTGTCTGAAAAACAGCGTCAAGTTCATCGTCGTTCATACTGTGATAGTCAGTATTCTCCTGTGCCGGAGCGACGCTGCCTCCTGCTTCAGGAGCGGCGCTTCCGGATGCCGTGCTTCCGCCGCCGGTTCCTGCCGACGCTTCCGTCTTCGCTGCTGCCTGTGCCTCCTTTATCTCTGAAGCCAGATCTTCGGCATATGTCGTCATTTTCTGAATGCCGAACAGCACATCTACCGTGTTGTCATCGGAGGCACGGATATTTTTCAGCTCGTAAATGCGGTCAAAACATGACCTTGCTCCTTCATGGAAAATCAGTCTGTCTGTCTGCAGCTTTTTCAGCTTTTCTTTCAGCGAAATACTGTATTTCCCATTGTCAACGAAATGCACATGCACACACGTGTTTTTCTGTGAGAGCAGGCTCATCACACTGAAGAAAATGACCGATTCACGCATACTATGATCTGCAACGCTGACCAGCAGATTGTTGCCGCTTACGCGTTCCAGATAGACAGGCAGGTCGTCGTTGAGGTCTGTCGGCGCGCCCGGATAGAGGTAAATGCCATCTTCAGCAGCAGGCATTTCGCCGCCGTCCACAAACAGATTGAGGGTGTGATACGGCTTCTCGGTGATATCGTAGCGCTGACTGCTTTTGCAGATAATCTCCCGCCGGTGAGTATAGTTGTCTCCAATCTCTGCCCGTACCTGCGCGATGACTTTTTCGCGGAATTCCGGAGTAAAGAAGAGACCTTTCAGGAACAGATAATCATAGCTGCCGTCGTCCCGGGGCCTGCGGTAAAGCATCTGTCCGGTGCCGAAATTCAGAACCTGCTTTATATACATGGTTTTTTCGGGACCCATGTCCGGAATTGTGGCAGTTACCTCGTCGCTGGAGTTTTTCAGGCAGATGCGGACGCCAATCTGCTTCTGGGCGCTGTCTGTCAGCCCGCTGAGGCCGGTAGCCACTGCCTGGGAACAGAAGATGTAAGACATGCCCATCGCGCGGATTTCTTTCAGCTGGTTCTCCAGCATATCCTTGTAACGGGGGTTCTCCTTCGCAACCTGTGTCAGGTTGTGAAATTCGTCGATAACTATGACGATCCGCGAAAGAGCCTCCCCCGCCTCCCGGTATGCGGAATATGAGGGGACATTTTTCTCCACAAAGCAGCGTTTCCTGCGTTCAAACTCCTCCTGAACCCTTTCAAGCAGACTCATGGAAAAATCCGGGGAGTTATCCTGGCCGATCACCGTAATATGCGGCGTACGGCTCGTGACATATGTGGCAAATTCTACCGCTTTATAGTCAATGGCCCATATCTCCAGATCATCGGGATGATAGTTCATGCAAAGGGCGTCGATGATCGTGTGCAGGAGCACGGACTTGCCGCTTCCGGTCGTGCCGGATATCAGCAGATGCGCGCTCATGGAAGAGCCCAGCTGCAGATACTCCAGCTTGCTGTTTCTGGTCAGTCCGATCGGGATCTCTATGCTTTTCAAAGGAGCGTCCCGGAAATGCACATCTGCAAGAGCAGGCTGGTGCTCGGCAAGAGAATCCAGTTCCTTCTCCTGAGAAAGCTCCCCGACCAGTTCCTGGCTGATCTCACCACACACGTAGGAAAGCAATGCGGAGCGGCCATTATAATCGGCACGCACATGGCTCTCGTCCGTCACCGTGAGTGTGCACCAGCTGCCGGCATCGGAATTCATCTCCGGAGAAGGGATCATAATCATGCTGACGCCGGCTGTCTCCGCGATCTTCTGCAGCCTGTCAAGCTTATCACGCTGGCTCGGTTCCATCCGGTCAAATGCGTAAAACACGGCAATCGTGACCGGAACAGGCGCAGCCGCAACATTGTTATACTCATATACGCTGCTGCTGCCAAAACCGGAAACGGTCTGGACATTCTTCTCCGCAAGCGCAAGCAGCCTGTCAAGCTCCATCCCGATATCCATATCCTTTGAAAAGGCTTTTCCCCCGAAGAGTTCCTCATCAGCAGCTGCGATGTTGTTCAGCAGTCCGAAACATGCGCCGGCATTTACCGGATCAAACAGACGCAGACGAATGTCACCGCGGGAAGCATTTACAAAAGCCTGCATGACAAATCCCTGCATCAAATTGTAAACATACTGCTCTGTCTCGGCTGTTCCCGTCATGCAGATCCAAAAGTGGCGTTCACGCCCCACGCTGATATGCGCCTCCGCCTCCTCAATCCGGCCGTCCCGGAGAGCAGCAACGCCATTTGTCAGATAAGTGTGTTCCATTTCATGAGGTAGTTCAAACATCTGCACATACGGTTCTGCCATTTCGATCAGGCGCCCGCAGGCTGCAGTCAGTCCCTCTCCTCCGAAGCCGTTCTCCTCCAGTTCCCGAAAGGACTGATATAGTTTTCCGAGCCTGTTTACCGGCTCAAGGCCTCCGATTTCAATCATCGCCTTCTCCTGTGTCTGTGTGATCTGGTTTTTTTATGATCCGGTATTTACTGATTATCGTATGATGTCAAACATCATGCATGCTTTTTCAGTCCTGAAGCCAAAAATGATACGCTGCAGAACCAGGCTGTACTGACCATATCAGGCTGTCTCCTGCCCATAGCTGCGAAGCCGCATGATGCGGTCTGCCGTATCCGGATGCGTGCTCGAAATTGCTTTCCAGACGCCCGAAGGAGCATCACCACGGTCAAGTGCCGCCAGACCGGAAATCAGTCCCTCTTCCTTGCCGAGAACCCATCCATAGTGGTCTGCGCGATACTCTTCCTGTCTGCTCGCGCGTAAGGAAAACAGCATCCCCAGTCTTGTCCACAGATATACAAGCGTGCTCGCGACAAAAATCTTCAGCAAAAATCCGAGTTTTTCCATCCCATCCCCATCGTCTCTGGATGCAGCGATCTTACAGATAAAATACAAACAGGTACCGATTATTGTCAACGTACCGGCCACGAACACATTGCCGACCATGATCGCAAGAGATTCGTCCGTGTCGCGGGCAGCCAGATGTCCGAACTCGTGGGCCAGTATCCCCTCTATCTGGTCGTCGGAAAGATCCAGAAGTCCCCTGGTAATGCAGATCGTCCTTCGGCCGCAGGCAAATGCATTCGCAAATGTATCGTCCGAAATATACAGGGTAATGTCTTTGCTGATCTGAGGAGACAAATCTCTCGCCTGCCCATAGACGCGGTCAAAAATAGGCTGGAGCCGCTTCAGGATTAGCGGATCCATAAGCCTGTGACAATCCGCCTGTTTTCGAAGCATGCGCTCACCTGCGGGTGAAGTGGCAATAATCATACTGACCAAATAGACAAATATACCGAAAAGAATTCCCTGTACCCGGTCATTCATGATGAGAACGCCAACACAGCAAAAAACACACGTATTGATAATAATCCAGATCAGCACACCTATGTGCAGCTCTACAACCGCACGGTACAGAACACCCAGCAGCGGAATGCGGTCAAGGATTTCGGGAGTCTTGTTGATTTTGAGTTTCGATTTTCTGTCATTAACTGAATTGCCGGTATTCGCTGCAGCATTGCCGACAAAACCTGCCTGTCCGATGCCGGCGCTGCCGGAAGATGCGGATCCGCCGCGCGGTATGCCGTAGGATGCGATTCCGCTATCCGATCTGTTTTGAGGAACTGCTATGCTGTCCGGCCTGCTCATGGGAGCGGCTGCGCTGTCCGGCCTGCTCATGGATGCGATTCCGCCATCCGGTCTGTTTAGAGGAACTGCTATGCTGTCCGGCCTGCTCATGGGAGCGGCTGCGCCATCCGGCCTGCCTGTAAGGGCGGCTGCTCTGCCAGTTTTGTTAATAGAAGCGGCTGCACTGTCAACTGCACCAGCAGGTGAATCTGCCTTCTGATCCGACACGGGTATTTGCACAGCAATTCCTGAAGGCACCGGTTTATTTCTCTGATCTGTGCCCGGGTATACGGCTGCAGTTACCTGTGTGACCGGTATCCCGGAATTCGGAAAGGCTTCTGAATCAGTTTTAAGAGTATCCAGTCCTGCTGCCTTGCGAAGTTCCTCTTCAGTCAAAACCTTTGTTTTGGACGCCGTCTCCGCTCTCAGACTGTCTAATCCGGCTGCTTTTTCCAGATCTTCCTGTGAAAGGCCCTTGAATTTCTGCTCACTCATGGATTCTTCCTCTTTGTTATTTGTATTTTCCGACAAATATTATCTTCCCTGGGCTGCGGGGCGCTTGCGGGTATGCCCTCGCTTATGGGTCTGTCCGTGGGGTTTGCCTGTGGGCTTTGTCTCAGTCACAGGTTCGGCTGTAACTTCGTTCTCTACTTCGGACGCGCCTGTGGTCTCATTCTTGGCTGCGGAAGTGCCTATAAGCCCGCTTTCTGTTGCATGCTCATCTGTGGCTTCAATCCCGGCTGCGAAATCGCCTGTGATTTCGCTCTCTACTACGGACTCGCCTGCAGTCTTGTTCTGAGCCGCAGTCTCGTTCTCAGCTGCAGTCTCGTTCTCAGCTGCAGACTCGCCTGCGACTTCACTATCGGAAACAGATATCTGTCCGTGACTGTCCCCAAACCTTCTGGAAGCCATTCCAATTGCCAGAACCGCGAGAACAATAATTCCTGCGGTGCCAAACAAAAACATCTTCGTGGTTTTCCTGTTTCTGCCGCTGTTTTTTCCCTTTCCTGCCTTTTGGGACTTATCATCCGGCTTTGTTTTTCCGGGCTGCCACCCCTTCTGAGACTGTGCAGCGTCTTCAGGATTCTCTGTCTGCGGCTGGACGTCGTCGACCGGATTCTCCGTTTGTGACCGGGCTGCATCGTCCGGTTTTGCTGCCTGCGGCCGCCAGCTGTCAGCTAACTCCAGTACAGCAAATGAGCAGTCGTCTGAATGGGGATCCGCTTCCGTCATAAAAGTACGAATGGTCTTGTCCAGCTGCTCACTGCCGTCTTCCTCTGTCACCATGGCCGCCATGCTGAAAATCCCGCTCACAAAGGAATTGTCCTCTTCATTGTATGTATAATCTGAAGTCCCGTCACTCATGAGAAATACAGCATTCAGGTTCCCGACCTCTCTCCTCTGTACCCGCACATGCTGGAAAGCATCAGGAGAAGCCATAAAGAAAGTCGTGGAAGCAAATTCGCCGTTATCCGGACGAGAAAGCACCACGGAACTCTGCCCGTCAATTCCTCCTATGACGCCGTCTCCGAGGTGACAAAGAATCAGTCGTCCGTCTTTCTCAGCTGCCGCAAGCATCGTGCAGGACAGTCTGGTAATACTGTCTGCGCCGAGTTCCTCCGCCCGCTGCCGCAGGGCTTTCTGGCAGACCGATACGATCAATCCGCCTGCCTCTGATTCATTCTCCGCTCCCCATAGTTCTTCAAAATGCGTACAGAGCAGTTGTGCCATTGTCCTCGTAACACAGTCTGCCCCCTCTTCCGAAAATGTGTAGCGCGGATTTCCGGCTCCGTCAGAAAGAGCAATCGCATACACACCGCGATCTTCCATGGCGAAAGCCCGATCCTGGCAGGGCCGCTCCTGCTGCAGATGCCTGCCCCCCTGCACATAGGAAAAAATAGCTTTCATGGCTTAAATGCTCCAATCGTCCAGATTTATCTCCTGCTGATAACCGTCGTCATCAGACGGCGTTTCCTCTGGTTCATATTGCCGGTTAATTGTCCTGTTCAGTTCTTCTGTTTCCAGAGAACCGGTAACCACCTGCTCGGAACTGGCATTCAGGAAATCGAAAAAAGCGGACAGGTTCGTCTCGTCCACACGGATCGGTTCTTTCCGTATGCGTGAGATTCGCTTCAGTTCCCTGAAATCCACATCCGTTCCGATACCGACGGGGAAAATGACGATTTTGCCTTCACTCTCAAGCTGATTGATCATCTGGACAGCTTCATCCATGGCTTCCGCTGCGCCGTCACCCTCCGGCTCCCCGTCCGTAATGACGACCAGCCAGGGCTGGAAATATTTCATGCCATTGTCCTTGTAACCCTGTTTGCGCAGGTCCAGCAGCTGGATTGCAGTCAGAATTGCCTCGCCCAGAGGTGTAAATGAACGTTTTCTCACGTCAAAAGTCTGGGCTTCTACCTGTGAGATCGGCGTCATCTGAAGAGGGACATCCACTTTCCCGCCAAATGTAAGAGCGGCGACGTCTGCGGATTCAGCAACAACTTCATTTCCCTTCATTGCTTCAAGGAAACGGTTAAAGGCAGCATTCATCTCGTCAATCCTCTTCGTCCCGCGGGTCGTCTTCGCGATCATAGATCCACTGACATCCAGACAAAAACAAATCGGAAGCCTCCTGGCAGTAGAATTCTTAAAGCTGCCCTGTGTTAAACCTTCATACTGACTCATTGTCCTCATACCTCCTCATAGATGAGCTGATCGACAGCGGGGTATCTGTCTTTTATCTTTGTAATAAACCGGTCATATGTCTTCAGCAGACAGATCATTTCGATCAGGCTGCTGCGTTTCTGTCCCCTGAATACATCCCGAAAGAAATCCTGAAACGGAATCGGCATGTTCTTCCAGACAGCATCGTAACCTCCCCAGGGAACTCGCGAATAATCTGAGCTACCTTTTTCCGGATACGGGAACCGCGCGGCGCGGATATCTTCCGTGATATCGTCGGCACCGTTTTTCTGGTCGTACGGATGCAGACCGAAAAACAAAATCATGAATATCAGGACAGCAACCGAAAAGCTTTCATTCCTATACGTCCGCAGCTGATTCTCAAACGGGACGCCCTGCAGCTCCGGAGGGGTAAAATCCTCAAAACCGACCGGGCACGGAATGCGGCCGACCTGCGCAGAGTCCGTGTCCATAATGTTTGGGGATCCATCTTCATCAAGGACAATATTTTTCATGCGCATGTCCCCGATCAGAATTCCGAATATATGCAGATACTGATACCGCTGCAATATCCGGACGGCGAGCCGAACCAGATCCTGCCGCGTCCAGGTGGGAAAAATCTCCCGTACCCGGTCCGGCCCCGTAAAGATGGTACTCATATTTTTCCCAGCAATACCCTGCATCAGGTATCCGACCGGCTTGCCTTCCAGTGAAAACACCATTTTCTCGGGCCAGCAGATTCCCTCATACCGGATTAATGAGGACTCCATGAGGAGCAGTTTTTTAAGCCGAAGCACATTCAGCTTACCCTTATGATATATTTTAACCACATAACCAGCTCCGAAGGCACCCTGATAATCACTTTGGTAGACAGTTCCTTCTCCGCCCTTTCCGAGCTGTTTTCCCAGGATGATCTTCTCCTTTTCCCGCGTCATGACAATGGAACCTTCCCCGATCTCCCCGGCATCGGAAACAGAGCCTTTTTTCAGAATATCCGGGTCCACCTCCGGATAGAGAATAGCCCGGATCTCTTCAGGGTCCTTAGGACAAACAACCTCACCGTCACAGTCCGTTATCAGCAAGGCCGCTTTCAGATTCCCAAAGTCCGCCAGAACAGCCTCTGCAAATTCCGAAATGCAATGAAAAGCAAAACACACTTTCGGATTGGATGCAAGGGCGTTCACAACCGTTTCCGGAGAGTAAACATCTTCAAAACGGAAAAAGCGCTTCTTCTGCTGAAGCTTCTCCGTGAACTCTTCGATTCGCCGGATCAATTCCTCCTGCTCTTCAAAATGGCTCTGGCGCACCACCTCACAATTCTCGAAAAAATCCTGCGAGACTGCAACCTCACAGTCTTCTTCCAGAAGGTCATCTATAAATTCGTGCCGCATCTCCCGGCTTTTCAAATTGGCGATGAACGAAAAGTCTACAACGACGCGTTTATACTGCTGAAGCAATGGTCTGATCAAAGTTCTGCTCCTTTTATAACGGAAGTGGGCTGAATCACGCGGATTCACCTGGTCTCAGTCAAACATATGATCTTTTTTTATGACAGATGACATGTCGAAATTGCTTGTATCCAGATTGGTCAGGTTATTGCAGCCCCAAAACATATAGCTCATATCCGTCACAGATGACGTGTCAAAATTGCTTAAATCCAGTTCCCTCAGTCCGCAGCTAAAGAACATACCTCTCATACTCGTCACGGATGACGTATCAAAACTGCTTAAATCCAAATTGGTCAGGTTTTCGCAGTCCGAAAACATACTACCCATACTCGTCACGGATGACGTGTCAAAACTGCTTAAATCCAGATTGGTCAGGTTTTCGCAGCCATGAAACATCCCCCACATATCCGTCACAGATGACGTGCCAAAACTGCTTAAATCCAGATTGGTCAGGTTTTCGCAGTTATAGAACATACAACGCATACTCGTCACGGATGACGTGTCAAAACTGCTTAAATCCAGTTCAGTCAGTCCGCAACTAAAGAACATATTACCCATATTCGTCACGGATGACGTGTCAAAACTGCTTAAATCCAGATTGGTCAGGTTTTCGCAGCCCGAAAACATACTACCCATTTTCGTCACGGATGACGTGTCAAAACTGCTTAAATCCAGGTTGGTCAGGTTTTCGCAGCCCCAAAACATCCCCCACATATTCGTCACAGATGACGTGTCAAAACTGCTTAAATCCAGGTTGGTCAGGTTTTCGCAGCCATAAAACATATATTCCATATCCGTCACGGATGACGTGTCAAAACTGTCTAAATCCAGATTGGTCAGGTTTTCGCAGCCCGAAAACATATATTCCATATCCGTCACGGATGACGTGTCAAAACTGTCTAAATCCAGATTGGTCAGGTTATCGCAGCCACAAAACATAAAAGTCATACTCGTCACGGATGACGTGTCATATTTCCACAGATTCACTTTTTCCAAAGCATGTAAATTATACATAAAGCTACCAGAATACTTATTCAGCAAAACCTTATTCGCAGTCGTGTAAATAAAAATCGTACCGATCCCTTTATCGAACCACGCAGTGACAGGATCACCCGATTCCGCTAATTCGGCAGTCTCAGCCCCCGGTGGCGGGGTTTCATCTGTATACACTACTGCCTTTATTTTATCATCATGAACTGCCTGCGTTGTCCCTGCCAACTCCCTGAATGCATCATTTATTTCCCAACCGGGTCTCAGTACCGGACTGGCTTTCGTCACAGCGGTAATGACGACATCTGTTTCTACGGATACAAAAGAGGCCTGCTCTGCAGTAATATCGTGTATTTTCACGTTTCCTTTTTCCACCTTCCAGTTGGAAAAATAGTATCCTTTTTTTACGTTTGCGACTATGGTAACCGTTTCGCCTTTTTTAAAACTTCTTTCTCTATCTCCACCAACTATAGATCCTCCGTTCACCGTGACGGTGTACTCCTTCTTCTCATATTTTGCAGTAATCTCAGAAGCCTGTCTTCCTGTTACAATCCGAGTAATTGGGGAAGTTTTATCCGTAATCTTTGCGTCACCTTTTTCACTGACCCAGCCAGTAAATTCATAGCCGTCTTTGGAGTCTGCACGGATATCAATTTTGGTTCCTTCCGTAAAACTGCCGGAAGTTTTACCCCCCTCTATAGTTCCTCCTTTTATTGAAAGGGTATATTTGTCCTCTGTATACACAGCCTGGATCACTGCATCTTCAGAGCCGATGGTGACTTCAGCATCCTGAGAAGATACATCGTTAAATGTAGCATTTCCCTCTGTAACTTCCCACTTATTGAACGTATAACCGTCTTTGGAGTCTGCACAGACAGTAATTTTGGTTCCTTCCGTAAAACTGCCGGAAGTTTTATCCCCCTCTAAGGTTCCTCCTTTTATTGAAAGGGTATATTTGTTCTCTGTATACACAGCCTGTATCACTGTATCTTCTGAACCGATGGTGACTACTGCTTCCTGAAAAGAAGCATCGTTAAAGGTAGCATTTCCCTCTGTAACTTCCCACTTAATGAACGTATGGCCGTCTTTGGAGTCTGCACGGATATCAATTTTGGTTCCTTCTGTAAAACTGCCGGAATTGCCTGCATCTTCGATCATTCCGTTTTCTACAGTAAGTGTGTACTGTGTTTCTGTATACTCTGCAGTCACAGTGAAATCTTCAGCAGGCATTTCAAAAATGAGTCTGTCTCTGTCTCTGTATCTACTTGAAATCACGTTTTCGTCACTGACTGACCACCCGATAAACGTATAACCATCTTTTGCCGGGTCTGCTTGAATCGTTACATCGTCGCCGGGTCTGTACTCCCCGCTGCCGCTGCCGTTTTCTACGGTAACTGTGTATTTTTTGCCAGGCCACAGCACGCCGGTCGCCAAACCGGTACCCAAAATGATCGCTGCGATACACACAGCACTTACCAGGGCGTTGAACAGCGTGCGCTTCTTCTTTGCTTCCTCTCCGGAATTCCCGCCAGAACCGCTGGCAGCCGCACGCGAAGCGCCCGGGCTCTTGTATCTGGAAACACGCTTATTTGAACCGTTCTTCCCTTTTTCATAGCCTGAGCCAGAACGGTTAGGAACGGATGTGTTCTCCGCGACCTGCTTCAGCCCTGAGTCTGAGTTGTCAGAGGAAGCTGTGTTCTCCTCTGCCTGGTCTGGAAGATCGAACGTCCACTGGTTTTCGTCAAATTTATTATAATTCATATGCCACCTTTCCCGATCAGTACAGTATTGGTTAACATTTTAAACTCAGTGCAATCCATTTCCTGGGACAGATTTGTCAGCAGCGCAACTGAATTGACGGCCTTTTTGGTCTCATCCTGTCCACCGCTATCTATTTCTGTCTGTATCTACCCTTCGTACTGACACAAAATATCCGCACTCTTAACCGCCTTGACATACTGAGCTTTTAAGTTTTCCATCGTGCTCATACTCTATATTCCCCTTCATAGATTAAAAACTCCTGTCAGGGAATCCGGGATCCCGCGCGGTCCCCGGACCGCATAGATCCCGTATTTCGCTTTCAGCACATCGAAAGTAAATCTGTCTATTTCATATCGTTTCTGTAAACGGATCTTCATCAGAGCTTTAATCGTAATGTATCTGTTTTCGTATCTGCAGGGAATACCGGTCTCGATCACTTTGCACTTGTACATGACGGCTGAAACAGGTGCTCCGACATACATAAAAACCGTATCGCCTTTTTTGATCCCCGCTCCCTGCTTCCAGTCTATGACATCGGTGTCATCAAAAGCATAGACAATATCATAATACTTCGGATTCGCAGGAATGATCCATTCTTTCGGCGGCCGCATTTTTTTCTTCTTTTTTACCGAAGCAGTTGCCATAAAGCTCATATCGATCAGGTCAAATACTTTCTCATCCGGCACAGTGCCGTCCAGCAAGACCGTGATCCAGTGAAGCTTATTCATATGATATGCCGGCATGATCCCATCTTCCCGGATCAGCATGTCCCTGAAAAACAGATCATCAATTTTCAGGTTTAACACGTCTACATAGTCAGAAACAGACAGACCCAGCTTATCCCCCTGGACATCCATCACCAGCGTGAACCATTTCCTGTTATCCGCATGCCGAAAAACAGCATTGCTGTCGTATCTGCGCCAGGGATACTCGGGAAGCGTCCTGTATTTCTTATTGATGTAATCAAAAACCATCTGCCGGTCCATCTGAATCCCTCTGACATTTTGTTATTGTTTCACTGCAATTATTTCAGATTGCATTTCCGTCTTTGAAGGTTGCGAAGAGTACCATGTACCTTTAGATCCGGATCTCCATCCCGTCTTCCGCCAGAAAAATATTGGTACCCGCCGTCATCTCCCCGATCACTCTGTAATCTTCCCTGTTCCAGTCCGGGTTGTGATGGATCAGAAAGACCCTTCCGAAACGTTCCAGAGGGAGCTGGTTCTTCAGCTGCAGAAGAGATGTATGCCTGTCATGACCGGACTGTGCATACTCCCAGCATTCGTGAAAAAGAACATCCGCCCTGATCCCGCTCCAGGTATCCGCCTGAAACACAGTGTCTGTCGCATAGATGAGCCTGTCATCCAGGGTGATCCGAAAAGACGGCGCCGAGTGCTTCTGTTCTGTAACTGTAATCTTCGTGTCGCCGATGAAAAAGATTCTGCCGGGAAATCCATGATCCGCACATCATCGGAAAAAGTGTCAATACTTCTGGAAAAGAACTCCTTTCTCAGGAATGCGTGGAGATAATACTCCGTCGTTTCGGGATAGGCCATGCGCTCGGGTCCGTAGACCCGAAAGCGCTTTTCCCGGATAAAGGGATCAATGTAGATCAGCCCGATCATGTGGTCAAGATGATAATGGGAGAGCAGCAGATGCACCGTATCATATCGATCCAGAACTTCCCTGTATTTACGGAGATTCGACATTCCGGTTCCCGCATCCAGTATGAAAAGTTCCCCCCGGTTTTCCACCATGATACAGCTTATCTCGTTGGTTCCGGGGATCCACCCAGCAGAACCCAGGATGTAAATAGTCATTTCACTCAATTTCCCCGCCATCGTAATCTATTTCAGGTGTGCTTTCTGCTTCCATATATCAGTTCTGAACGTACCTTCACAGATTCCAGGCTTCATAGGGAACCCCATATTTGCCATTGTATACGGCAGCTGCATATACCGTACAGTTTCCGATGTGTCTTGACCAGTAACTGCCCTGTGACGCAGGTGTCAGGTACTCCAATGCCCCTTTCATAGCAATTGCGTGGGTGGAGAGCAGGATATTCTGACTCTCTGCCTTGGTTCGGATTTCTTCCAGAAATACTCCGAGTCTTGCCGTGACGGAAGACAAAGGTTCCATCCCCTGTGGAGCCGGATTATGGACAAAGTCCGAAAAAAAAGTTATGACTTCCGGAGCCGGATCTGTTAGATCCATGCCCTCATAGGGGCCATAGTCCATTTCAATCAGACGGTCCTCTATAAGGAGCGGGACATTGGGAGCAATGATCTTCGCCGTCTCCACGGCACGTTTTAATGGACTTGAGTATACGACATCTACGCGATTCTCCTGATTTTGAAACCACTCTGCAGCTGCTTCTGCCTGCACGATTCCGCTTTCATTCAGGGGAATATCACTTCGCCCCTGCAGCAGCTTCGCCTTATTCCTGGCAGTCTGCCCATGTCTGACAATGTAGATCATATTGATGAAGCCTCCAAATACCATGATCAAGGGGAAATCTGCAAAGTGACATTTGCTTTCGGAACCGCCGGCACCTGCAGGCGTCCGGTATACTTTACATGAACATTTTCCGACCTTCCGTCAATCAGTACCCCTGCGAAATGTCTGCTCCGATACCTTTTTCTCCAGATGAAAACTGTTTGTCATTATATCATCTGCCCCTATATTCATCAATAAAGCTATACTGCAGGACAGACATAGATCTGCAGATCAGCTTCAGTAAATCCCGGTATCTCGTGAAAGGAAGGAAATACATCGCCTGCTGGGCTGTGTCGATTTCACTCTCAAAAAGTAATACATGAATCCTCATATCAGCTCACTTCGATATTTCTTATGAGTCAAGGGTTCCGAACGAGGCGCCGGGATCCGGCCAGGGTGGTTCGCAAGGCGCCAGGATACAAAAAAAGCCTCATGCACTGGGGTTTCCAATGCACAAGGCTTCTTCGGTTTTATGTTCTTTTTCGCTTTTCCTTTTGCCTGCGATGACGATCAGGCAGATTGTCATTTTCAGGCTCAAGGGGAGGGGGAAGGAACAATTTGCAAATTATTCGTACTCGACTATGTTGTTAAATTGCTTTAGCATATATAGTAATGTTTATTAAAAACATTAACTTGTTTCAATCTTTTTCTCTTCCCTTCTTCTCATTCTTCGGATTTTTAGTATCAAAATAGTATCGGTGCACGGCCTTTTCACTTTTATATAATGAAGGAATCTTAAGAAAGTTTAAATCTGCGTTTACGAAATCTACCGTCGGATTTTTGAAATGTTCCATATGCTCACAAATGCGGACAGGAAAGAGCAGGTGACTTGATCACAACGATGACGACGATGAAGATGGCAGATACCGAATGACGTTATTAACTATTCATACTCCCTTTATGGGGAAAGCCCTTTACAACAGTGATGTCGTGCCAAATGAGACGATACAACCGTTGTGCAGGGCTTTTTTAGATTCCTTTTTAATTCTCATGCGCATATTGAAGCAATGTATTTTCTAAGCTGTTAAATTCGAGCACATCGATATTATCAATTCGAATATTAATTTTCCCCATCGTCTGAGCTGTTTCAAGATCAATAGTTTCCATATCGATTGTATTATCACCATTAAAACAAATGTATCCTGTGTCTAATTCTTCTTGATCTCTCGATGCAATTGAAACAATTATCTTTCCTTCATGACTATACTTTAATGCCTGCTCTAAAAGTGAGCAGCCTCTCACCACTGGGAATTCCGGTAGCGAAAACCATTTTTTATAAGAATGCTGCCGATTATACTCCATGTACTTTTTAATTTTCTGCAAATAGTCTGTATGCTCCTCAATGTGTGTGATAATGCTGTTGTTAATCACATAGTATCCAGAAGTACCTCCGAATTCATCGACACATTTATAAATAGAATAGTCCACATTTTCAGCGATGCATATTCCTACAAAAAACCCCTCCCGTTCCTGTGTGTATATTTCCTTAAGATCAGAATTTATCATCTTTATTTCCTCTTCTTCCATGTGTTTTTGGTTTTCTTTTTTTTGAATCGCGCCCTGGCCGAGGCTTCGTGTGTTTATTATAAGTGCTTTTCCGTTTATTCTTTGTATGTTCTTTGAAGTATGTTACTATTTTTTTATACACCCAGCTGGAAGAGGTGATTGCACGACCAGACAAATAAACCAATCCAGCAGTGGTTATCTTAACTAAACCTACACCCGGAATATTATAAGAACCTGCTTTAGCCCCGGGAATAGAACAAACCCTCAATGAATCCGTTTTATTTGTACAGATCGGTACCGCTTTTCTTAACCTGAGCTCAAATTCCTTTTTTGAGAAAAATCTCTCGTTAACAATAATACCGTCCCCTTTAACAGTTATTTTTGTAGCACTATTCCCGTTATTATTGGTCCCTGTCGGGCCATTTGTCTTCGCAAATACAGGTGTTGAATTAGAACACTGAAACCTAAAATTTTACGTTAATAGAAACTCGGCTAAATTGATGCTTTCTCAATGCAAAAGCCACAACCGGTAGCGTTTTTACCCTGAAAAAACCTGACTTTATCCATATTTTGCCCCTGTTAGAATTGATTTAGCGCTGTATATCAGGTATAATTATTACGTAAGTTACGTTAATATAAAGGGGCCTGATATGAGCATTCCAGAATCAATAAAACAGTTGAAACCGACCCAGTTTGGTGCAGTTGAGATCCGTTATATCAGCGGTCATTACTATACTTATCTGGTCTCCTCAAAGTGGGATCCTGAAAAAGGACGTCCTCAAAAAGTTACCGGAAAAAGCATTGGAAAGATCACTGAAGCAGATGGATTTATTCCAAATGCTAACGGGATGAGGCTTATGCGCGAACTGCGTATCACACCGGATGTTGCACCAACGGTGAAAAACTATGGAGCATATGAAATGCTTCTTCAACTGACTCCGGATCTGGGGGAAAAACTCAAAAAACATTTCCCGGATATCTTTCGGGAGATCCGTACTATTTCCCTTTTGCGTCTTGTTGACAGTGTCACGTCAGCAAAAATGATCCAGCCATTGTTCCTTGATTCCTACATGAGTGATGTGTGCGGTGACATCGCTGTCTCCGAAGGGTCTGTAAGACGATTTATTTCAAAGCTCGGCAGCATGCAGGATCATTTGGATGCATTTATGAAATCTCATGTAATGCCCGGAACAACTCTGCTGTTTGACGGAACAACAATCTTCAGCCGTTCCGCAGATTCTCTTGCCGTAAAAGGATATAACCCGGAGCACAGCCGTAATCCGCAGGCAAGGATCCTGTATGTTTTTGAAAAGGACACACACAGGCCGGTATTCTACCGTGTGGTCCAGGGTTCAGTCGTTGATAAATCCGCGTTTATGGACGTTGTACACGCTTCCGGCTGCAGGGACTGTATCATTATTGCGGACAAGGGTTTTTACTCAAAGAAAAACGTGTCCGCTCTCCTGGATGCAGGGATGAAATATATTCTCCCGCTGCAGGATAACACCGTGAATGTCGAAACTGCTTTCTATGAGAACACGGACGACAATAAATGGGACGGTGTATTTTCCTTCAACAAACGTGCAGTATGGTTCAGGAAAAAAGCAAGCGGCAACAAAGGAAATTTCATCTACACGTTTCGGGATGATTCCCGCAAGGCAGAACTTGTCGGACATTATGTTGAACAGGTTGACAAAAACTATGGCGAGGAAGAACGAGCCCCCAAGGATGTCCTTAAAGAGATCCGGATGGGATACTTTTCCTTCTGCAGCAACCTTGATCTTCCGGCAAAAGAGATCTACCTGAGTTATAAACAGCGCTGGGATATCGAGCAGTGTTTTGACTATCTCAAAAACAGTGTTGTCCCCTCTGCATCTCATGCACACACCGATGACTATTTCAGAGGGTGGGCTTTTTTGAATCACATCAGCCTGCTGTATTACTATGGCCTGCTGAATGCGCTTCGTAATACCGGATTGGATGAAAAATATTCTGCGGAAGACATCCTGAAACTCACGAAAAATATATATCGTATTGACACAGGTGATGGTCAGGGTATCAAAGTTTCTGCAATACAGAAAAAGACAAATAAGATACTCAATACTTTGAATGTTAATTTATTACGTAATATTTAAGGTTTCAGTGTTAGAAACCAATATACACATTATTAGAAAACAGCCTATTATTTTTTTCATACATTTTGGCATACACTTAATCTCCTCCCCGCAACAAATTTGTGTTGCAAATGCCTGACCTGCTGTTGTCTCACCGGGCAACTTCATTTGTCATTTCCGAGACACTTTTCCTGTGAATAAATATGCCAATCGACTCATAAGCCGACCTCACTTGTTTCCTCTGCGTCATCTAATTTCTACTTATCTTTGGAAAAACAAAATATCAACGCCCCTATTATTTGCCTCCAGGTTGATAAAGAAATCATTCATTAATTTATCATACCGCTTTACCGAATAAGTACATATACAAAATGCTCCTTTTTGTATATTAATGCGCACAATAACGTGATTCAGTACGCCTTTTGACGTTAATCTATGCTAGATTTTTTGCTTCGGTACCAATATAAATATTTCGGATTCTTCAGACTATTATTTGTTAACTTTCAGAAATTTTAATACCAAATGCCTCGGGACATGTAGTACAGCCGCCTCGATTATGTTTACTCACACTTCGCCTGGTACAGAAATAATACAATGAAAACATTCTAGTTATTCCTGTAAATGCCTTCATTATAGTGACCACTCTGCCATGCCTCTATGCCTCTTTCTCTGATTTCTCTCCCACTCCTCTCTCCTACTCTGTTCGTCAACAATCCTGCTTACCTGATCCTCCCCGACAGCATGCTCCACCAACTCCAGCATATGGGATCGTTCATTCAGAATATTATTACATTCCTCCAGATTTCTGACTCGGCTCAGAAGGCGGTCAATTTTCTGATCACTCATTTTGAGACTTTTCTGCAGGCGTTCATTTGCCTCCAAGGCATGGATCAGCTGAAGGGTAAGATTTTTAATAACATTCTTGAGCTTATTAACAAGAGGAAGCGCCTTTTTTTCGCGGTATGCTCCAGCTCCCATAAAAATCTCAGGCTCCGGAAGCTGCCACTTCTTCGCATTATCATATTCATGAACATTTCTTTCAAATGCCTGGATGTACCCCTTTAAGCTATTGGCTTTCTTCTGGTTTTCTTCCACGATTGCTTCTGCTTCTTCAGCCTCCTTCTTTGCCGTCACTACGGCTTGAAGGACATCTTCTTTTTCCTCTCTGGCTTCAGCTGTTTCCCTGCGCAGTGCAGTCAGTTCATGGTTTGTCTGTGAAAGCTCCATATGCAGTTGAGCAGAGGCCTTCAGCTGTTCCTCCATTGAGGTTTTGATATTTTCTTTTTGTCTTTCAAGTAACTCAACTTCTTTTATCCGTTCTTTCTTCTTGTAGTCCAGTACAGACAGGTGTTCCTCGTGGGTGCCCTTTTTCTCCCATTCAATGCCGTGTGCCAGCATGATCTCTGCCAGACGCTCCTTCTCTGCATTTGCCCACTGATCCCACTCCGTATCGCTGCGGGTGCCGCCCTTAAAGCCAAGGGCTTCCAGTGCCTTTTTCAGAGAAACTCTGGTATCAAGGCCCCTTTTGCTGCCTGTTGTGAAAGGAACAAAATCAATGTGCAAATGCGGTGTTGCCTCATCCATATGCAGGTGAGCGGAGAAAACACGGAGTGTCGGATTCCTTGTCTGAAAGCCCTGCATGTACTCATCCAACAGCCTGGCGGCAAAGGCCCCGTCATCAGTTGCGGCGGCGCAGGTATCTCTGTTTCCAATCTGGATGACGATTTCATGAAAAAGCTTTTCCTGCTTTCCGGAACAGATCTTCTCATAATAATTCTCAATCTTCCTGTCTGACCGCTTCTGCTTCGCATTGTATCTGGCAAGGGCATCATCGAATAATTCGTGATAGACATCTTTGATATTCTCATTACAGTATTCTATGTTCAGGTGACTCCGGGATGGATCTACATTCTCTGCATAGAAGACCCGGCTGTTGTGATTCAGCGATCCCTTACCCACCATCACGCTGATTGTGTTTTTCTGCATTCGGTCCTCTCTTTCTCCCGATACGGCTTCATGGACACTCGTCTCCAAGGGTATTCTTCTCAAGAAAGTGTTACCCGTGAGTAATCCGCGCAAGCATCCCTTCAAGGATGGATCCGTCTGTTCAGCCCCGCAGGGGGTTTTGTTACTTTTGTCAAAAGTAACGTAAAAGCACTTTCGACAGCAGAGCCATCAAAAGTGCTTTGCGCTCTCCGAGGGTGTGCCTCGCTTCGCTTCGGCAGTTGACCGCTTCCGCTTTCTTGAAGGGGCAAAAGGGGCAATTTCGATGAGCATACCCGTCCTTTTTTGTTTTCTTAGCTGGGCAGATTCAGATGCAGTTTAAAATAGCGCTACTCTCTCCGTTGACTCTCCTCAAAACAATACTGGTGTAAAAAAGCTTCCGTATGCTTCTTCATTTTGCCCCTTTTGCCCCTTTACCTTCTTTCCCGAGAAGCTACAGCCCGTTCACATCATATCCGCAATTCCCTATTAGACCGCTTCAAACGGGATTACAGCTCTTTTCCGGACCGGTTCGAATCCGTCCAATTTCATCTGCTGGCTGATCTGCTCCGGTTCATCTGCCCCCACTTCACTCTTCAAGGCGACATCCTTGTATTTGATCACCCCCTGATATTTACTTGTGAAATACCTCCTTCTCTGCATGTCAGCAAAGAAGTTGGTCTTTTTCACTGCGGTCCTGTCATTGTCTCTGCAGTAGTCCTCGTAGAGCTGATACATACGGCTCCTGTCGATGCGGCTCCCTTCTTTTCTGCAGATAATTTCATCCAGGAACGCAAACACACTGTCCGCAGCAATCCTGGCCTCCCGGACGTTTGCGATACTGTTTGTACTTTCTTCTATCTGGCCATTTTGACAAAGCTCTTCCAGCCCCTGGATTGCCCTGTATACGGCATATTCTCTCTCGCTTCGAATCTTATCCTTCAGATGTATATCCTTCTCAGCCGCCGGGATCACATGATCCATCTCCAGAATGAGCAGCCTGCGGTAAAAAGCATCTGACTTGTCTTCAACATTCTTAGGCACGCTGTTGCATGAAAACAGCAGCTTTGCATGGCTTCGAAAAGTGGAGGGATCCTTTCCTTTCTTCTCAAAAAGGAGGATATCCTCTCCGACCGCCTTCTTCACCACATCTGTCTTGTCGATGATACCGACCGGAATATCTCCACATGCATTTAAGAGTTTCCCGAACAGATTTGTGGCATAGAATCGTTTATTGAGATCCTGCAGTGAAACACTGCAACAGTTTCTGATTCCGACAAGATCCTCAATCAGATCGATCAGTACCGATTTGCCTGTTCCTCCATTGCCTGTCAGGATCAGCATCTTCTGCTGGCTGGTATCTGTACACATGCAATACCCTGCGTACTGCCAGAACATCTTCTGGTCCTCATGGTCGGGAAGGGATTCCGCCAGATAGGACCGGGTCACCTTCCCGGCACAATTATCTGCCACGACTCCTTCCTTTTTTGCCGGATCAAAATCAAAGGAGATCTGATTAAAACACAGATACTTCGGGTCATGTGGTATCATCATCTTTGCAGCCGGATCATAAAACCCGTTTCGGAAGTTGACCCAGTGGCCAGGCAGATTGTACACATCGCCAAAAACCCGCTGGACTTCCGGCATGCTGATCAGGAGCTCATAGATCCGGTTGATCGTACCGCTGCGCATGAATTTCCTGTATAAGCAGTCTCTTATTTTCTCTTTCAGCAGATTTCCATTTTTGTCCTGTAGATACACACCGTTGACGTATACGTAGGGTATGCCTTCAAGAACGATAAACGGATCTCCCTTCAGCAGATGCTCCACAATGGCAATATCCAGAGGACTTGTTGCCTCTCCATCCTTATTGACCTGATGGAAACAGTTCTTGTCTGCCTCTTCATCAGGCGGCTTCTCGTAGGAATCAATAAAACTGTGGAGCTTGTTCTGAATCTCCTTGCGGTATCCGAGCTTCTTATAGCACTCCTGGTCTTTGAAGAGCATCCAGCCTTCACGAAAGATCAGATGCAGTTCCCGGAAGCATTCGGCCAGCCTCTCATTTGTTTTCTTTATCTGACAGGCAGGGACATACATATAATCTGTCATGCATGTCCCCTTTAATTCCAGTCCTGCCAGATACGAACAGAAGCTGTCCAGAGAAAACAGATTGGGGTTATCCTCTTCCAGAGCCACAGTCTGAAATCCTGCATCTGCAATACTGAGTGCAAGGTCACTGTTATCTACAATGAAAATATATTTCTGATCGACTGTTTCCGGTTCAGTCCTCATGTACTGTTCGAACAGACTTCTGAACATGTCATAATTCCTCCTCCCTTCGTTACGTCATTTCGGCGAAGAAATCAGGAACCGGAAAAAATCCATTGAAGCCAAAAAGTCATTCTGATATGATAACTGTGTGTGTTTATATCACGATGATTGACTGCCTGCCGGATGCGCCAACACCCGGAGCCCAGGCGGTCATTTTCTTTTTCATCAACAGATTTCCTCTTCATCCTTCCCTTTCACCTCATTCAATGTATCCGCCACAAGCCAGATCGTTTCCACCAGATCCGGATCGATTGTCTCTCCTGCAGTAATCCTGCAGAGTTGTTCCAGGATTTCCTTCATCTGATTTCTGAGCGCCTTATATACCCTCGGGTTCGCCTGTACTTCGATTCTCCACCCAAGCAGCTGACGGATGATATAGTCCTGCTTGGTAAGTCCTGACAGGCTGACTTTTGTGTCCAGGATACGGTTTTCTTCTTCAGACATCCGGAAAGCTACTGTTTTGTTTCTCCATCTGCCCCGTTCATCCCTCGCCTTCTGTGACATCGCCATCTTCCTCCTTTCTCAGTTCTTCCAACAGTTTTACCATCTCCGTCTGTTTGGACGGAAACAGATGCGAATACCGGTACGTGATATCAATGCTCTCATGACCGACCCTGTCCGCAATAGCCTGTGCAGAGACCCCCATATTGATCAGCAGGCTGACATGGCTGTGCCGCAGGTCATGGATCCGGATCCTTTTAACGCCTGCCGCTTTCGACCCCCGGTCCATTTCATGATGAAGATAGTATTTTGTAACTTCGAAAATCCTGCCGTCCGGCTTGATGCCATAGAGACTGTCAATATAGTCACGCATCTCATCCACCAGAAATGACGGCATACCGACTACGCGTACACTCTTGGGTGTCTTAGGATCCGTGATCACATCCGTTCCGTTCAGACGCTGATAGGACTTGGTGATGGAAACCGCGCCCTTCTCAAAATCGAAGTCATCAGGCGTCAATGCAAGCAACTCTCCTTCACGGATTCCGCACCAATAGAGCATTTCAAAAGCATAGTAGGAAACGGGCTTGTCCATCATTTCATCCGCAAACTTCTGATACTCTTCTTTGGTCCAGAAGTCCATTTCTTTCTGCTGGTCAGGTCCAAATCCTCCCGCCTTCTTGGCCGGGTTCTCCCTGAGATTGTAATAGCGGACCGCATGATTAAAGATTGCACTGAGCTGGCTGTGCACCTTATTCAGATAGGTACGGGAGTAGGGCATGCCCTTTTCATCCCTGTAATTCAGCAGTTCGTTCTGCCATGCGATCACATCCCTGGCCTCAATATCTGCGATCGGTCTCTCTCCGAACCAGGGGAGGATCTTTGTACGGATCACATTTTCCTTCGTGATCCATGTGTTTTTCTTGAGCCTGTCCTTTCTGTCGGCGCAGTACTGTTCAATAAACACAGAGAACTTCATGTTCAGATCTGCCGCCTTCTGCATGAGGAACTGACGTTCCCAAGCCAGTGCCTCCTTCTTCGTTGCAAAGTTCCGCTTCATCTTTTTCTTGCGGACACCGTTCCAGTCTTCATAATAGAACGAACAATACCATGTTCCTTTTTTCATATCCTTATACGCGGGCATCTTAATCCTCCTTTCTATCTGCAAGTCCGTAGACCTGCTCCTGGTAATACTTCCTGCTGACACGGCCTGCCACTGTCGTGAATCCCTTCTTTTTCAACTCATCATTCCATTTGTGGATCATCTTGTAGGCAAGCTGCTTCGAAATGCCGAGCTCCTGTGCCAGCTCTTCTGCTCTGATAAATACACTCCCTGCCATTCCTTTTCCTCCTTTCCTGTACTGCAGTGATCAGTGCTATCATCATCAGAATAATTGACTTCTGAATCTGATATCTCACAGTATACTTTACTGTATATGCTAATGTCAACATTTTATTTTACTGTATTAGCTAATTTAAAATATATTTCTTTACGTATTTTGATGAAGTTTATATTGCTTACAATGGTTTTCTATGATATATTGAAATTGCTCCATACTTCACTACATTGTTTAAAAACAATCCAAATTTGTCCTCCTGTTTGCAGAATGGGCGCTGATGGACAATTTCGTATTATCACAAGAGAGGAAATAATCATGGCTGCCGGAAAACGTATCCGCTTTTTCAGAAATCTTCGTGGGCTTAAGCAGAAGGAACTGGGAACTGCACTCGGATTCAGTCCCTCTACAGCCGAAGCACGCATTGCACAGTATGAAACCGAGCTCCGTCTTCCCAGAAAAGATCTGCTGACCAAGATTGCCTCCATACTCGGTGTGAGGACAGAAGCGATCAATGTGCCGGACATCGACACCATGATCGGCTTCATGCACACGCTGTTTGCTCTTGAAGACATGTACGGCATCAAAATAGGTGAGATCGACGGAGAGGTCTGCCTGCGTCTGGACCGGACAGACGGCCCCACCTTTGCCAGAAATCTCGATCTGTTTCTCCCCTGGCTCAAGCAGATGAAAAAGCTGGAAAAGGGAGAGATCACAAAGGAAGATTATGACTGGTGGCGTTACAACTACCCGGAAGGGGAGATCGTCAAACCAACACTGAAGCCCCTGAAACCGTCCGGCAATACGGACAACTCTTCCTCAAATGAAGAGTGACAACCATGCCCGCTCTGATCAGAGAAACAGCTGTCTGACCGTACTGTGCTGGTACTGACCCAGTTCCAAAGTCCCGGGTCAGACAACACCTGGGTCTCTGAACTTTTCCACAACACAAAAAGCCCTCCGAACAACATTGTCGTTGCTCAGAGGGCATTTTTATGTCTTCTGTTATTAAAGAATAATCAGCCACGGGGTTCGATTGTGCTGAAAAGATGACTCTTCTTTACAGCCATCTGTCTGATTCGATACGATTCGGTATCATTCTTCAAACCTGTAAGGAATAGTATCAAAACAGTATCAGAGCGTCTCCCCCGTGCACTGGAGCCCAGTGTTTATGCGGGTCTCCGAGATTTTGCAAATTATTCGTACTCGATACCGGCAAAGCGTTACTTAACGTATATCAGTTAAGTTTTGTGCGTTTTTAGCCGTTTTTTTCTCTCAGTTATACTGTGTCTCTTCCCTTTCTGACCTTCTGTTGCCAAAATGTTGCCAGAATTCTTTGACGCTTTAAATAATTATCTCTTTAATGCCACACTGGCTGCGTCCGGAAGGAATTCTAATCGCAGTTTCATTCCCATACCGGCGGCAAGACGCTGCAGTGTACGGATAGATGGATTGGCATTTCCTCTTTCCAGCTTGCTGATATCACCTTGCGCTATACCGATTCGTTCTGACAATTCTTTCTGCGTTAATCCGGATTGCTGTCGGGCATCAATAATGGCCTGTCTAATTGCATGCTCAGGCTGGAGAGCTTCATATTCTTTTTTAAATTCAGGATCCTGAAGCTGCTCCTTAAGAAAATCATCAAACTTCACGCTCATATATTGCTTCTTCTTAAGTCCTTTTTTTCCATCTCAAAGCCAGTCCCATAATGTGCAAGGAACCATTCCATCACCTGCTTTTGAAAGATGACTCCTTTTTGGGTTTTTCTGAATTGCTCATGCTGGCTACCTCATCATTTCTTCCTATAGGTGAGTTCTACATCATAGCCAGGCTCATCCATTATTCTAACGATGGTCTTATTTACGATCTGCTCGTGGCCTTATGTGATACCTTTGTATTTTCCGACCACAGTCTATTCCCTTTATAATTGTGCGATTATGTCTGACAAGTGCTTTCTTATTTTTTTATAGCTAATAGGATAATCTTTTGGCTCCAGTTCTTTAACTATCGGAAGTAATACTGTCGGTTCTTTGATAGCATTTTTCCTGTCAATCAATAATGATTTATTTGTCCGTTTGTCTTCCGTCAACTCATAGTGATCAAAATATTTTTCTCTGGTTTTTTCGTAAGCAACGAGATCCATTTCCAAACAATACTGCATTGATAACAGGCCGTAGCTTTTAGCAAAATCAAAAAACTGAGTGTATGATTTGGAAAGGTAATATTCTAAAGTAGATTTCTTTTCTGGTGTATCGAAAAGAAATTGGATGACCTTGTTATTCGATGCAAGTCCTTTATATTCTGGCAAGTAGGTTTCAGCATTACGACTATCTTCAAGCTTTGTATTTTTATATGGAGTGAAGAAATCTTTATCTACAACTGCGCAGAATGGTATCCCCAAATCATGTAAAAGGAAGAAGGGATACTTTATTTTATCTACACCATCCAAATTGACTATACTGACATAAAACAGCTTGTTGATTAAATCCCGTTGAAGTAAATGCTCGATGACTTGCGCATCTGTTGTGCTCTCGGCAAGTATCACAAATCGAGCAAAGAAAAAATCACTATTCCTGTAGCGGAAGAAATTATAATGTTTTAACTCTTGAATATTATGGTCTTCCCAAAAGCTCTCTGACAACTGTTTTGATTCAGAATGAAAACCTCGCTTTGAATCCTTGACCTTTCTTACAAGGACGATATCATCATGATTAAGTGCATCAATTACAACTGTACTGTGTGTCGCAAAAATTGCTTGTGTTTCACATGCCTGCCGCGAATTCTGCAGAGAATGAATCAGCATTCTTTGAGCTTGCGGATGAAGATTTGTCTCAGGTTCCTCGATTCCCAATATGATAGAAACATGGTTAAGGTTTGCCAGCATACGATGCAATGCTATAACAGTGAGACTTTTTATTCCACTACCGTATTCCGAAACCGAGAGTAATCCTGTCTCTTCTGTATCCAAAATCTCCAATCCCAATTTGTCTAAGAATATACGATAATCGATGGCCTCCTTGAAGTTGATCTGATATTTCCCAACATCATCATACATGTTTAGGCTGGTCAAATCGTTAGCCAACCTTGACAGAACTTGATTGAGGATTCTGTCACCTGCTTTTATCGCATTTTGTGATAGAGTATCTCGATTCTTGGTGTAATCCTCAAGATATCGTTTGACGAGTCGTGCAAATATAGAACGCTCGTTCCAGTCAATATCTTTTGAGCTTCTATTTGCAGGAATATAAGCAAAATCAATATCGTTCTTTAAGGTATCGATAAAAGAGATTTCAATTTGCTTGATTTCACCGTCTTTTTCTATGTATAGACGGCGGCCAGGGGTTGATTTGCTGTAATTATATGTGAAGCGAACATGTAACTCACCGGCACTATCAATGAACTCACCATATTCTGACCTCTCAGGTAATTCTGAAAAAATCAGAGTGATCTTAGTGATGGTTCGTGGGGCGTATCTGTGTGCACCATTTTGAAAATCTTGTTCTTCAAATTCATAATTGAATACACTATTAAGCGCACGAAGAATGCCGGTTTTCCCGGAATTATTTTCGCCAACAATAGCAGTAAGCTCATGAAATCGGATGGAACAATTTTTGATGGATCTGAAATTCTCTATGATGGCTTGTTTTAATTTCATTCTGTCACCTGCCGCGATCCCAAGATTATTATTTAGCGCTATCATCTGGGCTTGAATCTTGGTTGTCTCCCTTCTGCATTACCAAAGTTTGGCGAATTCCTTTCAATTGATCGCTTATCTTATTCATCGACTTGAGCAAATCCTCTTCATCAGTTGTTGAGGAGAAGAAGGTCATATAGTGCTCCAGATCCACGAAAAGATCACTCTCGTAGTCTTTACCTTGAGCTTCATACTTGATAGTTCCAGTGAGCGGCGTCATATTCGGATTGCATCTAAGCTTATTGCCACCAATAAAAAGATCATAATGCTGCCCGACACCTATAATGCACTCTTTTCCTTTGATCCGCTCTAACTCGTTTCTGAAAGACTCTTCCGGAACGCTATCAATAAAAGCCTGATCCAGACTGATTTTCACTCGTTGCGCTGTCAAATTTCCATGATTGACAAACCTGGCGATATACCATGTTCTTCTGTTATATTGGAATTCAAGTTCTATTAGAGGTCTGTTCGTTTCCGCATACTGCTTTTGCATTTCTTCGAGTTGCTCTTTGGATGCATTTGCGGATTTGATATTAGCCCAACAGATGATAATAGTTGCTATAACGTATATCCCGGTGATGATCACCATTATCCACTCGGAGTTCACTGTATCAGTACCACCTCATTTCAGACTCTCACACACAGGGGAAGGATCTCCTCCAGTCGGGCGACGATGCGCTTTTGCTGGTGTAGGGGAAATAAAACGACAAGTCATATTTTCAGTAATCCTGTGACAATAGTCCCAATCAACAATATTACAATAAGGCTGAATAGAATTATCATGAGTTTATCTTTTACAATGAGTCCACATAACGTTTTTCCAGAAGCTTTTACGCATTTATCATACCGCTCATGCAATGATTGTTCCGTTTTTGTAAAGCTTTCTATACTCTTAAAAGAAAGCTCTTTTACGGAAGACACTTCATGGGTATATTCCATGATGTCATGTAATAGTTTGATCATGGTTTTATCTTCTACATGTGAATCGGCCATTTCTGAGTTAATAGTCTTCGCCGTGTTATCTATTTCTTTCTTAAATAAGTCCAGCACATCGCTTTTTTTGATCCAATCTTTATCTCTATGTACAGCATAATACTCCATCTCTGTTCTATAACCTTTTTCCTGCATCTCACGTTTTATCTCAAGGTTTTGATCGTAGGACACCTCAAAGATTGCTTTGGCAGATTGCAGGTAAGCAGAAATGTAGTTTACTTTTTTTAAAATATGCGCGACAAAAGTGAGTTGCTGTTGATATTCACCTTGAATTACAAACACTCTTGATACAATTAAGCTAGAAACGATACCACCAATAACGCCAAGGAGAATCGTCCAAAGAACATTAAAAATCATATAATAGTCACCTTACTTCAATCTCTCACACAGAGGTAGTAGTTCTTTCAACCTTGCCACGATGCGTTTCTGTTCTGCTAACGGAGGCAAGGGAAACAGATAGTATCGCAGGACGGTCAATGATACAAAAGATTGCACGCTTGCATTGGCAATGCAAGCTCTTGTGTTTATGCTCAATATCGACAGGTTGTTACTTAATGTGCATTTATTAAGCTTTATGGTCAGTTTTCTTCTCAGTTATACGATGTCTCTTCCCGTGTGATATTTTGTTTTCAAAGCATTGCCAGATAAAAGCTATTTTACCTGCCAGTGTCCGGTCTTATTAGAACCGATACGGTTGATCAGACCCTTTCCTTTGAGAGAGGCAAGAACGCGGGTGATTGTACGCTGGGATTTCCCTGTCTTTACGATCAATTCCGCATTGGTCATTCCTGGCTCTTCCCGTAAATAGCTCAGTACAGCCTGCTCCAGATCACTTATATGGTCATTTATCCGGCCATTTTCCTGGCCAGATAATGGCGACTTATTT
>Ga0256407_10002775_pt1 | contig 32572 bp, 36 predicted proteins | sample RumenRJG_04DNA_FD_193489 | JGI IMG/M metagenome (GOLD analysis project Ga0256407, IMG submission 193489) | Bovine rumen microbial communities from Lethbridge, Alberta, Canada - RJG_04 | ecosystem: Host-associated > Mammals > Digestive system > Stomach > Rumen | place: Canada: Alberta...
TATGCCTGGCACTTTGTGTCGGTTCCTATGAATGCTGGATGATGATGCTGGGACGAAGGGCCGTCGATGTAATGAAACTGCTACGGATCGTCGGGCTGTCGATGTGCATCACTTCCAGTTCATGGATCTGCAACCAGCTACAGGCTCCCGGAAAGGCTCTGGAAGGAACGACAAAGGCCATGGCAATGGCAAAGAATAAGGAGGTGGCCGCCCTGGAAAGGAAGGTGGCTGAGAAACAGGCGGCATACCTGAACCGACTACGGGAGGTGCAGGATAGCATTGATACAGCAAAACAGATTCAGGAGATTGGTGAAGATGCCCATTGGTGGGACAAGCTGATATACAGCATGGAAAACTTGGGCGAGACCATCAACAACTATGCGCAGAGGGCAGCCGTGGCTGCGGAGACAAAGGTATCGGAATGGATCAATGATGTTATCAGGTTCATCGGAGAACTGATCTTTCAGATGAGCTACTATGGAATGCTGGTGGCACAACGTATCTTCCTGACAATCCTGGGAGTGTTTGCGCCTGTGATGTTCGCCATGTCGATTGTGCCTCCGTGGAGTAACGCATGGTCTCAGTGGATTTCTAAATACCTCTCTCTCTCCTTATGGGGATTCGTGGTGTACATGTGCTTGTACTACATAGACTTCATCCTGTTGTACAACCTGCAAGAGGATATTACGGCTTATAGCAAGCTGCTGCAAGGAGAGGTCAACTCTTGGAGCCAGATAGGTGCGCTGGGACTTCAGGGCATCGGCTCAAACTGTATGTATGCTATGGGCATGCTGGTAGGTGCCTATGTCATCCGTTTTGTTCCTGAAGTGGCATCATGGCTGATTCCTGGTGGTGTCAGCTCCAGTGCAGGAAGTGCGGCAGGTGGTGTAGCAGCAGGTGCCGTTGCCGGTGCTGCCTCTGGTGCCGTGGCCGCAGGAAGCGTAGTGGCTCCCATCGTGGGACAAGGCAGCGTGGCCATAGGCGGTGCTGCCGTGTCAACGGCTTCATCTATGAGCCAGTCCATCTATGACAGTAGTTTGAAGAGGCAGACAGGTCAGTCTCCTTCTTACTCGAATCCCGGAACATAACAATATCTGGTCTGTGGGGGAAATCCCCACAGACTACTCCAATAAACAAGACATTTCATGATGAGAAACTATGAATTTACAAATGCGGATGCCAAAGCGAACCTGACGTGTATTCGCGCCTGCCTGACCAAGGCAGTGAATGACGGTGATGGTGAGGTAACCATCTTTTCATCCCTCTGCTTCGTCAAGGAGAACTTCAATGCCCTGAAACAGGAACTGAAACGGAAACTTGGGGACCTGTGTAGTGTAAAATCCTCTCGCCCAAAGGTGTTCTGCGGTTATAAGATGCCGGGTCTGGAGGTGCATTTCCTGTCCGATGACAAGGACTTGCTGAAATCACACATCCTTGACCTGTTCAGCGGTCAGTTCATCTCAGAAACCAAGACCTTTGACAAACAAAAGAGTTAATGACATGCTGATACAGAATTTGGAACAAAAGACAAGACTGGCCTTATTTACGGTCATTGCAGCCGTCGTCGGATGTACCGTCATCTGTGGCATCTGCATCTTCTATTGTGCGAAACTGGTGTCCGAGGAGAGAAGCCAGATCTATGTCATCGACGGGGATATTCCATTCCTGGCAGAACGTAGCAAGCAGGAAGCGAACTTCGTGATGGAGGCCAAGGCCCACATCCAGCTCTTTCACCAGTATTTCTTTAACCTTCCTCCCGATGATGACTATATCAAGTGGACGCTGGGAAAGGCTATGTACATGGCTGATGGTACGGCGATGAAGCAGAAACAGGCGATGGAGGAAAACGGGTTCTACTCGGATGTGATTTCCTCTTCTGCTGTCTGTACCATCATCTGTGACTCCATCCAGCTCAATGAGCATGAGAGGAAGTTTACCTATTATGGGACTCAACTGATCAAGCGTCGTTCGAGGGATATGAAACGCTCCATCATCACTGTGGGCGAAATACAGAACGTACCTCGGACACAGAACAATCCGCACGGTTTGCTGATTGTCAACTGGAGAACTTTGGAAAACAAGGACTTGGATTATTGAAGCTATGGGATTATTCAGAAAGAGAAAGAAGGCAAGGGAATCGAGGCACACAAGGATGTTCCGACTATTCCTTTGGTATCTGTTCAAGAAGACACGGTGTCGTGAGCGCATTGAAAGGGCAAACGCATGGGCTGAACAGAACAAGGGACGCACGTCAGCCATGACTGTCGGCACTTTGTTCCTGCTCTTGGTCATCGGCTCCGTGATGACTCTGTCTGGTAATGATGAACCGGAAATGAATATCATTGAAGGTATAGCAGAGGTGAATCCGATGTTTCAGGGATTACAGCAGATACAGGACACCAAAGCCTACCAGCTGTCACAGGTGGAGAAGCTGACAGTGAAAGGACAATCCTTGAAAAGGGAATTGGACTCCCTGATACGAATGCCCGTGAAGTCGCATGAGGATTCCTTGCAAATCATCATCAAGCACAGGCAACTTGAACTGATTGTAAATAACTTAGAAAACAGATAGCAATGAAGAAAATCAATTTCAAACAGCCGAAGTATATCCTTCCCCTGGTAGTATTCCTTCCTCTGGTTTTCCTGGGATATACGCTAACGAACCTGTTCGGAGGCGGCAATGAAGATGTGAAGACTGGTGTAGTGACGGATAATATCAATATGTCTCTGCCGGATGCAGCCCATCAGGAAATGGGTGATAAGATGACTGAGATGAGCAAACGCTTCAGTGAGGACGGTGCCTATACTGCCATCGGTGCCCTTGGGGATGATAATGAGGCTAAAGACAGTACCATGAGCGGCTACGGTGAGCAGGAAATGAACCAGATTGATGCGGAGAACGCGAAACGTGAAAAGAAACGCAAGGAACTGGAGGACTTGGAACGTAGCCTTGCAGAGTCTCGCAGACATATCAACTCCTATGCAGGCCAAGGCTCTTCCGGTTCTTCTTATGGCAGCGGCAGCCGTGGCTCTTCTCGTCAAGAGGAAATGGATGACTATGCACGGGAACTGGAGAACATCCAGAACAGAAGCCGGGCAAGACAGAGGGCTTTCGAGGAAGCTTTCTCCAGTGGCAGCTCGTCCAAGGCGGAAGAAGAAGCGAAACGCAAGGAGGCTGAGCGCATCAAAGCCGAGAAAGAGAAGAAAGCTATGGAAGACAAACCTGAAATCGTAAAGAAGGTGGCTGATATCGGTGCTGAGAAATTCAATACCATCGATCAGCAAAAGGAGGTGGACGAACCTCTCATCAAGGCAATGATTGACAAAACAACCAAGGCGCATGAGGGAACAAGGCTGAGATTTAAGCTGCTCGATGATGTAATGATCAAGAACGTGAAACTGAAGAAGGGTACATATCTATACGGCATTGTCACAGGATTCGGACAGCAGCGTGTCTTGGCTACGATCACCAGCATCCTTGTGAAGGACAAGTTCGTGAAGGTGAATCTTTCGGTGTTCGACAATGACGGCATGGAAGGCTTCTATGTTCCGGAGTCAGCCTTCAGAGACATGATGAAGGATGCTGGAGCACAGGCCATGCAGAACAACATCTCCTTCAATGGTGGATATGGCAGTGAGCTGAGTGGAGAGGCCATCGCCCTTCAGGCTTTGCAGAACATGTACCAGTCTGCCTCCAATGCCATATCCGGCAATATCCGAAAGAATAAGGCGAAAATCAAGTATAATACCATCGTCTACCTGATCAATGCGGATGCTTTGTCTGGGAACTAATATATTCATCATAAAACAGTAATACAATGAAAAGAATCATTTTTGCCCTTGTGGCATTCTGTACAATGACCTCACATGTCTCTGCACAGAAAAAGTATGGGGAAATCAAGGCTGACACAGCGAAAGTTCGCTACGTCAGGAACATGGACAAGGCACAGTCATATATCTATGACAGTCCCTTATGGAAGAACATCATCCTCGTGAACGAGGAAGTCACTACGCACGTCATCATGCCTGAGAACATCAAACTCGTGGACATCTCCACCAACAAAATCGTGGGAAACCAGTGTGCTGACAATATCGTGCGCATCAAACCGGCTGGTCGTATGTATAACAATGAAATGGCAGGAACGATTACGGTAATCGGTGAGCGGCACATGGCTCAGTTTGATGTGGTGTATACTTCAGGGCCTGCAAAGGCGAACTCCCTATATCAGATTTCCATGGAGGAGATGAAACAGTATAAGAACCCCGATGTGCTGATGCCGGAGGCGCAGATGGCCAACTATGCATGGGCCATCTATGGGAGTGGGAAGAAATTCAACAATATCCATAACTCGGCTTACGGTATCAAGGCGGTGGTGAACAATATCTATACCATTAACGACTATTTCTTCATTGATTTCTCCCTGTACAATAAGACGAAAATCAAGTATGACATCGACGAGGTGCGGATCAAACTGACGGACAAGAAGGAGGCTAAGGCGACGAATTCTCAGACCATTGAGTTGACTCCGGTGTATTCCCTGAATAGGGCAAAAAGCTTCAAGAAGGCTTATCGTAATGTCATCGTCATCAACAAACTGACGTTTCCAAACGAGAAAATCCTACGTCTGGAAATCTCCGAGGACCAAATCTCAGGACGTGTAATCTATATTCCCATCGAGTATGAAGACATCCTGAATGCAGACTGCTTCGATGAGAGTTTCTTGAATTTACTCCCATTTAACATGAATAAATAGGTATGAAAAAGATTATTTTGGCTGGTCTGGCTCTCTTGTGCGTCTTAACGGTGCATGCAGGAGACGGTGACCAATACTTCAACATCAGCGGTGGCTTCCTTTTCAACAGCACACTGAATGCCACGCTCGGCTATGAACATGAACTGTCCTATTCGAATGCCTTGGAGGTGTTCGGAGAGGTGGGCGACCGATGGCACCGTGACCCTCGTTGTGGGAAAATCTGCCGGGATATGTTCAAGAAAGACTATTACTGGGGCGGTGGAATCCTCTACAAGAAGAATCTCAAAAGATTCAAGAACTCTACACTGAGATTCCGCATCGGTCCGGAATGTGGCGCTCATACTGGCAGTTACTTCCTTGCTGTGGAAGGTGGCCTTGAATATAACTATGTTTTCCCCAATAGGGTTCAGTTCTCGGTCATTCAGAAGAACCAGGTGAGCTTCTTCCATGGGGACACCTTCAGAAACGGTTTATTGATCGGATTAAAAATACCATTCTAAATATGAAAACCATAAGCAATTTCTTTCAACGGCATTTCTATACATTGCCGGTAGCGGTGGCACTATGTTCACTTGTCTGTCTTTCCTCCTGTGAGGAGCATACGGACATCTATGACAGGAGCATCAAAGTGGGCAGTGTCCTTCTCTCGGATAATACGGTGATTGCACCGGGTGGCTATAACAGCAAGGAACACCTGGCTGTAGGCATCGTCTTCTATGTAAACAAGGACACGGCTCTAGTCGTCGGCCTGAAGGAACTGGGCAGCTACCAGTTCTCGGATTCTCTCGAAACAGTTTCCAACGTCGCGAATGACGCATACAGCAAAAACGGCATGGAGAACACGGCTGCCATCATGGCATCGGGCATCCATAGTCCTGCCGTGGAAGCGGTGAGAAACTATCTGTCACCCGTCTCGGGATGGGCTTTGCCGTCAGCAGGTGAACTGAGGACTTTGGCTGATAACCTATCTGTAGTAAGCGCTACCATGAGGATTGTCAAAGGGGATGCTTTCTCCGATAGCCAGTATGTCAGCTCCTCGCAGGATGGGTCTTCATCGGAGAGTGAACAGATGTATTACCTTTCCGTCAGTCTCAAAAACGGCTACGTCACTTCGACGGTCAAGACGACTCCGGGAAGAGTGAGACCCGTACTTAGACTGAGATAATTCACTTTTCTTTTGCTTCACGAGAGGACTGTCATGGCATGTTCCTGTGGCAGCCCTCATTATTATTCAAAAAAATGGGTACTGAAGAAACGAAAGAGCAACAGCAGATATATAATCTGTTCAGAAGTTGCATCTATATTTTCCTGATTGTTGAACTAGTGATGAATTTGCCTGTCGTGGCAGACAGCAAGGTTACGGCTTTTATCTTGGAGCTGATTGCAAGGTTCAGGGTATTTAACAGCGTTCTGTCGTGTAAGGTGATAGAACTGATCTGTATTGGGGTAACCTGTATAGGCACGAAAGCAAAGAAAAGCCTGAAATTCAACCTGAAGACTATGGTGCTTTACCCGATCATTGCGGGCTTTGCCATGATTGTCGTGTGTCTGATTGTACATCATGGTACATGGGGAGGAGTCATTGCCGGGTTCTCGGCGAACAGGGTATTGTACGCACTGTCTTCCATCATCGGGACGATGCTGGTGCATCAGGGGCTGGATGGTATTGCACGGTACTACAACTACAAACTTGGAGAAGACAGGTTTAACTTTGAGAATGAGTCGTTTGAGCAGTCTGAAGAGAAGAATGAGAATGAATATTCGGTGAACATCCCCATGGTATATTACTTCAACAAGAGGATGCACAAAGGATGGATCAATATCATCAACCCCTTCCGTGCCACCATTGTATTGGGTACGCCTGGATCGGGTAAGTCCTTCGGTATCATCGATCCTTTTATCAGACAGCATGCGGCCAAGGGATTTGCCATGATGGTATATGACTATAAGTTCCCGACATTGGCGAAGAACCTGTTCTACCAGTATTGCAAGAACAAAAGGTACGGGCATTTGCCGGAGAACTGTGCCTTCAATATCGTAAACTTCACGGATGTAGAATACTCAAATCGTATCAATCCGATTCAGCGGAAATACATTCCAGATCTAGCAGGTGCCTCAGAAACGGCAGCGACTCTGCTCTCATCCCTGAATAAGGGGGGTGACAAGAAAGGCGGTTCGGAGGCTTTCTTCCAGAACTCGGCAGAGAACTTCCTGGCTTCGATTATCTATTTCTTCGTCAACTTCCATCCTACAGGGTTCAAGAACGGAAGGAAACTGAACAGGTTTGTTCTTTGGGAAGGCAAGAAACTTCGCCTTGTCATCAGGAACTGGACGGATTATCAGGCTATAGATGCAGGTGGAAAGGTGGTACTGGACTTTATTGACAACAACAGCCGGAATGTATCTACTGACGAAGACGGTATGTTTGTTGACCTGAACGGCTTCAGCTATACGGACATGAGAGGGAATCTGGTCATCATACAGAAGTCATGGTACGAGGATGACGAAGGAAATGTGGTGACTCCTGATACTATCACTGGAGAATACTCGGACATGCCCCATGTGCTGTCGTTCCTTGGCCGGTCGTATGGAGAGGTCTTTGATATTCTCATGCAGGATGAGAAGATCATGTCTCTCATGGCGCCGTTCCAGTCAGCATGGCAGAACAAGGCGATGGACCAGTTGGAAGGTATGGTGGGAACGCTTCGAGTAAATGCAGCCCGTCTGGTGTCACCTGAAGCCTACTGGGTGTTTACTGGAGACGACTTTGATCTGAAGATTTCCGACAGGGAGCATCCCTCGTATCTGGTTATTGCCAATGACCCGGAAAAAGAACAGGTAATTGGTTCGTTGAACGCCTTGATCCTGAACCGCCTGGTGACGCGTGTCAACAGCAAGGGGAACCTTCCTGTCTCCATCATCGTCGATGAGCTTCCGACACTGTACTTCCACAAGATAGACCGTCTGATAGGTACGGCCCGCTCCAATAAGGTGGCGGTGACATTAGGATTCCAGGAACTGCCGCAGCTGGAAGCGGACTATGGGAAGAATGGCATGCAGAAGATAATCACCACCTGTGGCAATATCTTCATGGGCGCTGCGCGTAACAAGGAAACTTTGGAATGGGCACAGAATGATGTATTTGGAAAGGCAAAGCAGACTTCCAAATCCATCACCATCAATGACCAGAAAGTTTCCACCTCCATTTCAGAGAAGATGGACTATCTGGTGCCTGCAGCCAAGATTGCGGACATGGCAACGGGATGGCTGGCCGGACAGGCTGCCCGTGACTTCACGCCGACGGATATGAACGCCCTCAATGGTATCAATATCGAGGAGTCAGAAGAGTTCAAAACGACAAAATACTTCTGTAAGACGAACTTCGACATGGAGAAAATCAAACAGGAGGAGTCCTTCTATGTGGAACTACCGAAGAAATATGCTTTCGCCTCCGAGAAAGAGAAGGAAATCATGTTGAACCGAAACTTCAAACGGGTCAATGAAGAGATAGACCAGATGATTGCAGAGTTGCTTGGCAAACCTGCAAAGAACGAATAAAGAGTGGCTCCCAGATTAGATACTTCTACTTGGGAGCACTTTATATATAAGTCCTTTATTACATAGCTATCTTTTTTGTTAACCATCTCTTCACTCACATCATCTTTCCAACGGGGCTACACCAATCTTGGGTAGTTTGCATTGAAGCGATCTTGATCTTGCTAGTAATACTTCTTCAAATGTTCAAAAATATCGTAAATACACAAAAAAATGATGAGAAATAATAAGTAGATTGATTATTTCTGACTAAAATATTGATTTCTTTCAGTGTTATTCGTTTCTTTTCAAGAAAAAATGTAATTTTGCATAAGATTTGATATAAGAAAATGGAAGAAAAAGATAAGAAACTGGACATGAAGGAGTTGGGGCGGCGTTTCAAGCAGATTCGTCAGCACCTCGGGTTAACTCAAACGGAAGTAGCAAACCAACTCGAGACTTCCCAACTCATGGTATATCGTATAGAAAAAGGTGAAAGTATTCTGTCACCTCTTCTGCTATCAACTATCCTTTTCTATTCTCAGTCTGTTTCCCTTGAAGCATTGTTCGCAAAAAACTTTGATATAGAAGATGAAAATGTCTTTAGCAAAAAGTATGCAATTAACAGCATCGTAAAGGCGAAACTAAATCTTTTACGGGATGAGGTTATTAATCAGCTGTCAAATACACAGAAAGAAATCGAAGAACAGCTGGATGCTGCCAGTGAACTGCTGTAAATAAGACATACAGAACAAAAAATAAAACAATTGTCAGGTCCGAGTGCCGAAATCTGGAAAATTTCTACTATCGAAAGGACTTGTCCTGTTCCTGACCTGCTGATAAGACGATTAACAATGAAATCTATCTTGCCGATTGCCAGTCATGACTTGGCAACCAAAGTTAAAGGACTTGGTTTCCGTGAGCCTGTATTCGCCAAATACAGGAATGGTGTCCTTTGTGATGAAGGTATCTCAACTTTTGAGGATTATAACGGGATGAATGACACAGATCTCATCTCGGCTCCTTCCTTGCAGGAAATCCAGGCATGGCTAAGCAGAAGGAAGAGGATGGACGTTCTAGTTTATAGGGACGTGTTCTTCGGCGAGGTTGGTAACTATTACGCCGTTGTCATCAGGAGAAAGGACGGACTGACTCGTGAATCGAAGAGAGTTGTTTCCTCGAATCTTGCACTTGAAGCCGGTATCAAGACGGCTGTGAGCCTGTTGTGCAAGAAGAGGAAACACAAATGAACCATAATCCATTAAAACTAAAGCCTTTCAGCGGAAGTGCGTTGAAAGTAATCGCAGTCATCTCCATGACCATTGACCATATTGCGCTCTACGTCATGGCTAGGAATTTGCACATCCAAGAGTTTTGGCTATATGAAGTGCTGAGGGGATTTGGCCGTCTAGCCTTTCCCATCTTTGCTTTTTTGGTCATAGAGGGTTTCTTCCATTCCCATAATGTATTAAGGTATATGGCGACTTTGCTTATATTTGCCATCGTTTCTGAGATTCCCTGGTACCTGTTAGGACAATATGGAAGTCATAACGTGTTGTTTACATTGCTCCTTGGACTGATTGCTGTCTATCTGACGGACAGGATTCCCAAGGACTCTTGGGTATTGATCATCCCTTCCCTTTTTGTGGCCATTATAGCATCATGGATCAATACGGACTATTCATGGCATGGAATCGGGTTAATGATAGTATTTTATCTTTTCAGGGAAAGGTCCCTTTTCATCTATCTGTTTGGGCTACCTTTTCTACTTGAATATGGTCTCATTGGAACGTCTTTTGGTTTGTTCGTCTGCATAGCATATAATGGGCAAAGGGGATTTATCCATGGTAAATGGATTAAATACATTTTCTACTTTTACTACCCTATCCATATGATGGTTATATGGCTCATCGTACAATAAAAACACATGAGACTGCCGGTTGCCTAAAGGCATAAGAAGGTAATTATGGGATGTCTCACAAAGTCTTGGCAATTTGAGCTACCTTGATGACATAGTTGGGATCTTCAGCATAGCCGAGGGCTCTCAGGAAGTTCAGATAACTGCCACTTTTGTATTTGTATTGCACATAGTCCTTGTAAGCTTTGACACTTTCTTCCCAATTGTTGAACTCGTAATAAGAACCGTCTTTTCTTCGGAGCCCGAATAGATTGTTGTACTCCAGACATACCCTTGACGTGAAATAGCCGGTCTCTAGCAAAGCCTGGGCGATGACGATACGGGGGTGAGATATGTCATATTTCTCCAAAGCTTTTGTAAGGTTGGCGATGTTCAGTTCCATCTGGGGCTTCTCATTGAACCTAAGGTAGCGGATCTTGTCCTGTAATCTTGTGATATAGTCATTAAGATAGTCGATGAAGAGCTTGGGATTGACACTCTTTCCGTCTTTCTTCATCCTGATATGCAGATGCGGGCCTGTGGACTTACCCGTGTTACCTGATATGGCAACGACAGTTCCGGCAGAGACAACCTCTCCTTCCCTGATGAGGATGGTGCTTAGGTGACCATAGAGGCATTCAAGGTTTCCATGCTCCAAAATAACGTAGTTGCCATAGCCTCTGTTGCTGATATGTACTTCCTTTACGGTTCCGGGCATCATGGAATAGACACTCGCATAGTTGCAACGGAGGTCTATGCCGTCATGGAAACGGGTACATCGCAAGATGGGGTCGGACCGATAGCCGTAGTCGGAGTTCAGTTTCAGGAAATCTAACGGGAGGCAGACATTGAGGCGGTCTTCCAACAGTTCGGCCATCAAGCTATCCTTCACGCTGACGAATACGGGGATGTCCTTTTCTATTTCTATCTCATATCCTTTGGTGACCGCAAAGAAATCATCCTCATCTCCATGCATTTCCCGCCCAACTCCTTGCGTTTCCTTCATTTGTGAAATGGACGAAGATTCTGCGGTATCGACAATTTGCGAATGCAAAGTATCGGCTGTAATGGTGTAAAACTGTGCCTTTACAGGCAAAAAGGCATAATTTGTTATCCAGAAACAAAAAAACAACAACTTTTTATTCATACTTTGATATATTTTTCGTAATTTTGCCGCAAAGTTACGAAATAATTATAAAATATGATTAGTAAAACGACATTTTTAGAGGAAGAAATTCCTTACCAGAAGCTGGAAAAGCTGGGAATCAACAGGAAAAGCTTCCTGAACATGCCCAAGGAAGTCATCGAACCGCTGGTAAGTGGCCGTATTACGCCTCTTGTCATGGCAAGGTACGAAGCCAAGAACAACAAGGTGCTTGAAATCCCCATGAAGTTGCAACTGACTCGTGGGGATGACGGAAAGGTGAACCTGATGACCTATCAGGTAAGGAAGGAGATAGACCGTGGCAGTGTCCGGCTCAGTGAGAACGAGCTCCAGAAAATCAAGGACGGAGAGGCCGTCAGAAAGGAAATCAGGGAGGATGGTGTCAGAAAGCAGAAATATGTCCAACTTGATCCTGAAACGAATTCTCTCATAATCAAAGATGCTCATTCGGTGAAGATTTCCGAGAAACTGAAGGACATGGAAAAAATCAATGACATCGAACTGGGAACGAACCAAAAGCAGGCTGCCGTGGAAGGAAAACCGGTTGAACTGGCTGTGGGTGACCAGAAAGTGACTGTCGGCGTGGACTTGAAAGAACCACAGGGGTTCAAGGTTGTCAGTGGTGACATGAAAGAATGGGAGCGTCAGATGAAAATCAAGTATGACCATGAACACGAGGGATTCATGGGCTATGTCATGACAGATGAGAACAGATGGGAATACCAGAAAGTGGTGGATAAACTGACTCAAAAGGAGGATCATCAGCTCTCGCAGAAAAAAGAAGAAAAGAAAAGCTCTGGTCTGAAGCTATAATCAGTCCAACGCCCATTTCAATATAATCTGGAAAATTATATCAATCGAATTAAGTGCCGAAAATGGGAGTCTTTTTAAATGAGCCACAGAACGCCACGTGCTTGCTGTAGGCGTATAGTGGATGCTTTTTGTTTCCCCTTTTGCCATCGTATGGTAGAAGAACATGGCGCATTTTGACAAAATGTGTTATTTGCTAGGTTGGAAACATATCGGGAACATGCTGCCGACAAACTATCATTGTTGAGACGGCTTTATACGATGACAGGAGAGATTCTGTCCTGACGGAGCGTTCCCTATGGTTTACACCTTGACTATAACACTTGTCCGAAAGCCCATGTCATTGACGGTGCATTGTAAAATCTCTAAAATGTAACCTTATGGCAAGCAAGAAAAAACAGGAAGAGGTGAAGCAGGAAGAAGCCCCTCAGAGCAAGCAAAATGCCCGTTCTGACAAAATGACTGCTACGAAGAAGGAAGAGCCTATGGTGAAGGCTGAAAAGAAAAGCAAGCAAGAGAAGACGCCAACGCTGATGGAACAATACACGTCGCTGAAGGAGAAACACCCGGATGCCATGTTGCTGTTCCGTAAGGGTGACTTCTACCTGACGGTCAATGAGGATGCCAAGAAATCATCGGAGATCCTGGGTATTACCTTAACTAAACCGAGTCAGAAAGTAAATGGCGAACATCAGGCCATGTTCCCATATCACGCTCTGGACATTTACCTGCCCAAACTTATCCGGGCCGGTGTTCGTGTCGCGATTGTAGATGACATGTCTCAGGCAAAGGACCAGAAAGTGTCAGCAAATGCAAAAGAAACACAAGAGCCAAAAGACAAGGAGAAAAAGGAAGAACAGAAAGAGCAAGCAAAAGCTGAGACGGAGAAAAAAGCACAAGGTCAAAAGGAACCGCGTGGCCCTCAGCTGGTCACTGTGAACGGTGAAAAAGTGTCCTATGCTCATGCCTTCCAGTCCAGCAAGAATCCTGAAACATGGTATTTCACAGCCAAAATCGACGGCAAACAGCTACGACCGATGATGATGCATGCCGGTGACCTCGCCGCCTACCAGAAAAGGGAAATAACTGTGGAACAGCTGATGCAGACCTATTACCCATCCAAAATGGAGAAGAAGGTCTCCCCTGAAGAGTATAAGGCTGATAACAAACTCTCCGACGGTAGAGTTATCGACAAGATGAATGTCTATAAGGAAAGCAATGAGCAGAGTCCTGACTTCGGGAAATATAAGCTGTATGCAGTTGTCGGTGAACAGAAGATGTCTACGGTGATGACTTTCCAAGACCTGAATGCCTATTTTGACCGTGTGACGACCCCTGCAAGACTGGTGGAGAAGAACTTCGGGGAGAAATTGCACCTGGCTTCTGCATACGAGAAATACAAGCTTCCTGAAGATGTGAAGGTGGAAGGCATCCGAATCGCAAAAGACCGTCAGTCTGGTCAGTGGAATATTTCGGCTGACCTCGGCAAACTGGGGGTTACCACAAAGAAACCCCTTGAATTTGACGACGGATTTTCTTACTTCACTGCGAAGACTGCTTCACGTGAACAGCTGGCAGCCAAGTACTTGAATACGGAGATTAAAAGTCTCATGGCTGGCCAGCAAAAGGAACAATCACTGGGAATGAAAATCTAAACAAAACCAGTTGCCAAGTCATCTTTGGCAACTGGATCCCACATTTTAAAATAATAGGATTATGGCAAAAAAATCTTTTGAAGAGTTAGTACAACTCAAACAGGACAAGAAAATTGGCTGGCTGGATTTTGTCAGACTAGGTGACAACGCTGAAGAATATGCCAGGTGGTGTGAGGATCATGGAACGGAACCATCTGAGGAATCGGCAGAACTGTTCGTGGACATGACTGAGGAACGGTTGTATGAAAAGGATGACGATCTGCTCTGACCATGTACAAGAAAAGAAGCTCAGAAAACCAGGTCCAAGGAGACTTCAAGTCAAAAGGCCAAAAGGCCATTGAGAAGTTTACCGAAATGATGATTTCCAGGATGGAGAGCATGAAGGCCGGTGACTGGAAGAAGGGATGGATTGACGGAGCTGTCTATGGTATGCCCCAGAATATCTCTGGCCGTAACTATTCCGGCTCCAATTCCTTCTTCCTACAGATGGACACTGCGATGAAGGGCTACAAGACTCCGGTCTATATGACCTTCCTGCAGATACAGAAGGAGAATGCCCGCATCAAGAAAGGGGCAGAGGCCATGCCTGTCATCTACTGGGATTTCACGATTCAAGACAAGGACGGGAAGAAAATCGACCGTGGTGACTACAGGAACCTGTCCAAGGAAGAACAGGCCCAATATACGGTCATCCCTTTTCTCAGAGCCTACAATGTATTCAACGTTGACCAAACGAATCTTCAGGAAGTGAACAAGGAGAAATACGACAAGCTCCTGGCCAAATTCGAGATTCCTGAAGTAAAGGATGCTAAGGGAATGTACGTGAATGCAGCCCTTGACCGTTTGTTCGAGCAACAGCAATGGCTATGTCCTATCCAGTATGACAAATTTTCCAGCAATGCCTACTACAGCCCTTCACAAGACAAGATCGTGGTTCCGAAAAAGGAACAGTTCAAGATTGGGAACACCTCGGAGGAGATATACAAGGACGGCATGGAATATTACTCGTCTGCTCTTCACGAGATGGCTCACTCCACTGGTACGGAGGAAAGACTCAACCGTGTGAAAGGGGACAAGTTCGGGGATCCGAAATATGCGAAGGAAGAGCTTGTGGCTGAGCTGACTGCCGCCAATGTAGGATATGCAATGGGATTTGACAGGAGAATCCTGGACAACAACGCGGCATATCTGGACGGATGGATCTCTGTCCTGAAGGAGAATCCAAAGTTCATCGTCTCTGTCATGGCGGACGTGAACAAGGCTTCTTCCATGGTTCTGGAAGCGGTGGACAAACAAAGGATTGCACTTGGAGAGGCTCCCATCCTTGACAGAAACAAGGAAGACGTCCCTGACAAGGCAGAAATGCTCAACTTTGAGGATGGTGCCATCATTAAGAAAAAGAATGGTGACTATGCAATCCGGGCATCTTTCCATGGTGTTGAACTGGACATGAAACCTATCGACAAGGAAACAGGCATGAAGTATTTCCTGATGCCTGAAGGCAGGGAAAAACAGAACCTGCTGTCGGCGACTCTCACCAGCAGCTATCGGAATGAGGTGCTGAATATGGGAAGGCAAGAAACAAAAAGTCTGAAAATCAGTTGAAAGGGATATGAAACTACCGGACTTTAAAGCTCTCAAAGAAAGGGTGGGCATCGATGATGTGGCACACGCACTTGGCTATAAGGTTAACAGGCTGGCCGGTGTGGGGCGCTTTATAGAAATGTGTCTCCATGATACTCAGGGCAGTCATTCTGACACCATTATCATCAAAGAGCCAAAGAACAAGGCAAGCCAGACCTTCTTTAGGCATACCGGCCAAGGTGGCGGGGATGTCATATCCTTCATTCTTGAAAACATCAACAGCTTTCATGAGACTGGCAAGAACCAATGGGAGATTGTCGGGAAAGTGCTCTCACGACTGGCGAATGAACCCGTTCCGGAATATAGTGACAGTTCCTATCTTGACAAGATGGGGTATACGGGGAAACAGGTGTTTACTCCAGAAAGATATGACGTGCAGCCGATTTCTGAGCATCTGGTAGCTGGCATGACCTTCCTTACACCAAGGGGAATTTCACAGGAGACGTTGAAGACTTTTGCCCCTTACATCGTCAGAATTAGAGACCTGGAGATGGAGAACTACAAGAACTACAACATAGGTTTTCCATACAGGGAACCAGGGAAAGAAGAAGTCGTGGGGTATGAAATCCGTGGATTCAACAAGTTCAAAAGCAAGGCAACTGGGACGAACTCTTCAACGGCGGCCTGGATCGTGGACATGACTCCTTACGGGAACCCGAGAGGCGTGGAGAATGTCTATTTCGCAGAGAGTGCATATGACATCATGGCTTTCTATCAGGTAAACAGGCTGAAGCTGGACTCGGAGAATTCGGTCTTCGTATCTATCGGAGGGACGTTCTCAAACTTGCAGATAGCCGGCATCATGAGGCACTATGCCAATGCCAATGCCGTTGACTGTTTTGACAATGACCTGGCAGGAAGGGTGTACGGAATCCGAATGGCTGGCCTCGTCGATGGCATGCACCTGAATGTGGTGAGGACAAGCGAGAACATCCGCATTACTATCAAGGATAAGGAAATCTGTCTGGCCCCAGACAAGGTTTCCGTCAAGGAACTCTCCAAACACTTGCCCCTAAGTAACCGTGTAAGGCAATGGAAGCCGCCCGAGGAATTCAAGGACTGGAATGATGTGGTCTTGGGAAAACCTTACATCCAGAAAAATCAGCAGAACAAGTTTCAAAGGGATGCTGCCATGGCTGAAAGGAGAAAAGGACTCAAACAATAATGCTCATGACGATCAAGGTTGATTATAGGGAATTCATCGCAGAGGATGCGGAACTGCTGGCCATCATGTCCGTTTTGGCAGGAGCGACGCCCGTCATCTTCCAGAGGTCTGACAGGCTTGTTGCCATCGCCACCTCTGCTCTTTGTCTGTTCCTTCTCTCATTCCTAATCATCAGATTCATCATGCTCGTGAATGTAAGATGGATGGTCGAGGAGGAAACATTGTGCAGGATCCGGGGGATATTCTCCAAGGAAACGGACTACGTGGAAATGTACCGCATCACGGATTTCAAGGAAAGCCAGTCTTTCTTTCAGCGGATGCTGGGTGTAAAGACCGTCACCATCTACTCTACTGACCGTTCAGATGCCGTCACGGATATTGTCGGAGTATCTGCTGACATGGATCTGATCGGGATAATCCGAACCAATGTTGAGAAATGTAAAAAGGATAAAAGAATCTATGAGATTACGAATCATTAGCATCACGCTGCTTCTTGCCATCGGCATGAGGATGTCGGCTCAACAGACAGACCCTACTTTGACTGGTGCAGTGGCCGCTCAGACGGAAATCCTCAAAAAGATTTTCAAGGACAGGGAGGAGACGCAGAACAAAATCATTGCTGCTGAAGCTGCTGTCAGCGTAGCCATGGACAGAATGCATCAGGTGGAGAACAAGATGCTTGACTACCTGAGCAATGCACAAGGGGTCATGCAGAACCTCTACCAAATTAAGAGGGCTGCACAGCTGGTAGCAACGGAGATTCCAAAGAACATGGATCTCGTCAGGAAAGCGGTTCCAGGTCATCTGAAAGGAACGGCCATCGCCCTGCTCGTGTCTGACGAGCTGACGGATGCTGCTACGCAAATGGCCAGCCTGTACCCGTTCATGAGTCAGCTTGTCACAAGCGGGTCCTATACTGTGGACGGGTATGATGACAACGGCAATCCCAAGTCGGAGAAGCATAAGGTCAACCTGCTAAACTCCGCGGAAAGGTACTATGTTGCCAATGAAGTGGTCACCAAGCTGGAAAACATCAACACGGATCTCTGGCTGCTGGCATGGCAGATAAGAACTATGTCGTGGCAGGACCTGTGGTATGGCCTTGACCCAGAAGGATGGGCTACCGTCATGTCTGGAAAAGCAATCGTGGAAAGCCTGATTTACGAATGGCAATACCTGTGAAATTATTTGCTTTGTTTTGAAACATTTTTAAGGAGCGATTTTGTGGATTGATGAGACCAACCAACAAATAGCACTTAAAAAATGAAGAAAGAAAAAGAATTATCAATCGGAAAATGCCCTGTATGCGGAGAGGGAGACATCATCGTGACCGAATTCGGGTATCAGTGTAATGCCAAGAAACAGCAAAACAGTAGTAAATGTAAATTCACCATCCACAAAGTGCAACACGGTGTTGTCCTGGATGATGAACTGGTAAGGGAACTGATTACGGAAGGACGCACAAGGGAACTTCAGATGGTCAACAAGATTGACCAGCCTTTCAATGCGTCTTTCATCATCAAGGATGGGAAGGTGTGCATTGACCTGAAAGCTCATTACATGAAAGGGAAATGCCCTGTCTGCGGTGGACGTGTCCTGAAGACAAGCAGAGGGTACGCATGTGAGAATAACTTGCTAGACGACCAGAAATGTAACTTCAAGATGAGTGGTGTCATCTGTGGAAGAAGCATCCATGATGAGGAGATGGAGAATTTCCTCAGCGGAACGCCGGAAATCATGGATGGCTTTACGAATCAGCAGGGAAAGGCTTTCTCCTCATCTTTGGTCGTGAAGGAAGACGGAACGGTCGGCCTGGACTCCAGTATTACCAAATGCCCTGTATGCGGTGGTAACATTCTGGTAAGTCCGGTAGCATATAACTGTTCCAATTATGGTAATCCGGATATTCAATGTAAGTTCTCGGTATGGAGGAACATCTGTGGTCATTCCATATCAAGAGAGGAAATGAGACAGATTTGTGAAGAAGGGGCTACCAGACAATCACTAGAGCTGTTCAAGGCAAATGGCAGGGTTTACTACAAGAAACTGGGACTGAGTCCCGACAAACAGAAAATCATTAAATTTTAAAGGTATGAATAAGAATGAATTGATTCAATGCGCAGCTGAGAAGACTGGTCTTACTCAGGTGCAGGTGAAGAAAACGCTTGACGCTGTACTCGGTGCCATCGGTGAGTCTCTCGACGGCGGCATGGAGGTGGTCATCCCGGACTTTGGGAAACTGTTTTGTGCCAGGTCGGCAGCACGAAAGGTAAGACTGCCGAACGGACAATGGATGTACATCCCGGTAAAGGAGAGAATCAAGTTCAAGGCATTCTCGAACATCAGAAACTACTCAGCAAAGTATTGACATGAAGAAAATCTTGTATTTTATGTCGGCCATGCTCTTTCTCGTCTCATGTGACAGGAAAGGGCAGATGGTGAGCCTGGCGAAAGAGAATATCCGGCAGAGTGTCGATTATCCAAAGGAACTGAAAATCATAGCCGTCTCAGAGCCTGACTCTGCTTTTGGCATCCATTATTTCACCCAAAAAGAGGTCAAGGGAATGATGCTGATGATGCAAAAGGTATCTGAAAGCATTATGAAAAGGACGAATAACATGACGGAATTCAATCCGGAGGATCACTATGTGATGGAACTGGCAGAAAGGCAGATGAGAGCCATGTCAGAGATACGAGCCATGATTCACCAGACTGGCAGGAAGGGTGAGTGGTCTGGATGGAAAATCAAGGTGGACTACGAGGCAAGGAACAAGGACGGGGTTCCCTACAAGGCAGAACGCTGGCTGTTCCTCGATAAGGACGGAAAAAACATCTTTAATTCTTTTGAAATACCTATTCCCTAAATGATGAACAGTTACAATATCATAAATTCGATTGAAGACGAGCTCTTCGATATGAAGGATGCATTAAGGGACACTCCCAATCTTCTGAATGACATCACCATCAGGTCTTTGTATGAATCCTTGATGAATGTACAGTCGGTATCTGAGTTGGACAGATGGATGGCCGCACTGGAGAAAACGCAGCTTTCTGCCTTCGTCAGGTCAACAAGTCCCACAAAGAACTGGATTGATGATTGTTTCGGAGCACTACATACTATCTTAATGGCCACTGATGAGGACCAAATGGAAGAAGTCGTGTTCCTGATCAGAAAATTGAAAGAAACGGGCTTTACACGTTTCTACCACAAAAAGGATGTTGAAAGGTGCATCGCCATTTCCAAGGATATTCATATGGAAGCACCGCAAGCCATCGTGCTCTTCCGGCAAAACAGCAACCAGTACGCTGCTTTTGCGGAAGACGCGGCCATGCTCTTCTCCCGATATGGATGGGAACTGTCAACCATAAAATTAAGTAAGGATCAGGGCTGCGACTTCATGCCGGTATATCCAAGAGGTTATGAATTCCTGTGCATACAGAAAGACAAGGTAATCATAAAAGACCTCGACTTTCCACTTGACTTCAACGTAACCGACCGGGAGAGAGTCAACCTCTCTGACTCACAACAGACTATAGACTATTTCAGGTCACTCATCACATTGGATAGGATGGTATGCTCATCAATGGGACTTTCCTACTGCCCTGTCATCGATGGATTGGAAACGGAAGAAAAATACCCTTTCATATTCAAAGAAGGCAACAGTTTCGGCCTGTATGGAGAGAAAGGGGAATCGCTCTTCCTTATACAGAAAAACTCGTGGAATATAGATGAAGAGCAGATTCCATTGATAAACAACCTGGCCTTCAACCTGACGTTGGTGATGGCTGACGAAAAAAGGCTACAGCATTTCATAGACCCCACCGAGGTAAGCTATGATACGGCACGCTCATATATGATCATGGCGGAATATCTGAAAAACAAAGCAGACCACGCTGACTCTATCTTGCTGATGAGGTCTGGCGACCTGGCATGGACTTTCATGGAAGATGCCTTGGAACTCACAAGGTTCAAGCCACGGACAATATGGAAAATAGGAATTGATCCTGTCGTTTTTTTTGACTTAAGCGTCCATGATAATACGCTCGATAGGGATCATACCATTTTCGTGGAATCAGAGATGGATATTACCTTTGATGAGCTGAGACTGCAACCCCATGAACTGAATATAGGAGTCAGGTCTTCCATCTATTTCTCCTGCCCCAGGATGTTTAAAACCAAACAGGGAGACTATGCCATTCAGGCTGAAGTGGACAATAGGACGATTCCTATGATAAGAATTTCTGATAAGCTCAGTGGGTTGATAATGGAATATCCTGAGGGAATCATGAGGGAGACGATCATTAAGACCATTTTGTTCTTACGATTGAAAGGCAGATACGACAACTTAACATTAGTTTGAATGATGCCATACGTTTTAAAAGCCTACGTCGTGATGACGTGGGCTTTTTTGTGATGAGCCCTTGTTTCCTCACCGTTAACTTTCATCGCCGTCGGGACATGCTTTTTCTTTGCAAAGGTACTGAAGCGTGAACATGCCAAGAACCAAGGATTATTTGGATGGTTTTTGACAGCAGCCTTCCCATTCAACGAACTGGGCTTTCCATAAAAAACCATGCAAATTTCTTGTCGTCATTCACTTTCCCTTCAGTCTTTGTAAGCACGAAAAATCGATTCCCGACGGCTGGAGCAAGCTCCAAACTAAAGGGAAAAGAATCAGAACAAGTCTAACTATTTAATTTTTTAAGCTATGCACGCAAAAGTATTTCAGATTACAAAGCAGAGAGTGGACAAGGAGAACATGCTCAATGAGAACACGCTGACACAAGGTGACAGCAGCGATTACGATTACTGCTCTAATATTTCCGAGGAGGAAAGAAAGGAAATGATAGGGGCTCTTGTCAGCGACATCTTGCCTAAAGGGATGTTTACCCTGGTTGGTGATGATGAACTGGTTTTTCAGGGCGGTGCCAGTGAGTGGAAACAGTCGTGGGTAGAGGAAATCCAGGAAAAGGCGATGAAGGTGACTGCAGAGAATGTCACAGACTGGATTGGGGCTGCCTACCAACTGGAGAAGGCCATCAAGAACCCACTTCACACTGACTCTCATTTCTACTTGTCAGAAGACTCCTGTCAGTCCTTTGCCGAGCCATCGAACGAGCTGATGAGATTTGTCTGCTCTCTGGAGAAAGGAACCCACCTGTTCATTGGCGGCGTCATCGTTTTTCATTTCTAATGTCTAACGGAGGGGTGAAAGAATCCCCTCCACCATTTAGTATATGATGACGAACTTGAAGTGTGACCCCGACACGGTGTATCTACATAGGCTGTGCATGAACGTCAAGAATGGCAATTTCAGCTGGCAACGGTATAAAGGTGGTGGAAGATATTACGGCAAGGATATTGCCATCATGCCACTATTCTGCTCCTACGGCCAGATTGGCTATTCGGTTTATTTCCCTTATCTGTCAATGCCAGAAGTAACCTATGACTGGGAGATGAGAGAACTGACCATCGAAGGCACGGACTGGAAAGAATATCTGAGTAATGGAGAATAATATCCTCGTATCATAAGGAGGATGTTTATAGGAAGTCCTTGCCTTGAAGCAGCAAGGATTTCCTGCATTTTTTCGGGTCGCTCCTTAACGTCGCGCCCTCGGTCAATCCGTTCTGCATTGACCATACATAGGTATCTCCGATGGTTTTCCATAAACTTGTCATGAGGAAATGGACTTTGACGTGACAAAACGGGACAGGAATGTGACTTAACTCTAATATCAACATGTTTCCCTCATTTACAGAATCTTGTCTGCTGATTATGCTGTTCTCGTTTTGTAACTTTGTGACTTGAAGAAACTTTTCACATCAATAAAAGTAATATAAAAGTCATGAACAAAAATGAAAAGGAAAGGCAGAAAAAGCCTTATCTCAAACCAAAAATTGAGATTCATGCCATCCAAACGGAAGGGAGCATGATGATTACGGTATCTGGAACGACAACCCCGGAAGAAAGTCAGGCCAAAAAGTACGATCGTTGGATGGACGACGAGGATGGCTTGGACTCCAGGCCAACTAACATCTGGGACGACTAGTACTCACTCAAACTATTTGCATGTATGAAGAGAATCAAAGTTCTTTTATCTGCGTTGATCATCGCATTCAGCGCATCGGCAGCTGTGAAGGACAGCTTTGCCATTGGTGACCTGACTTTCACGGTGCTAACGGAAGAGGAAAACTCTGGCACTGTTTCTGTGAAAGCAACAACAAAAGAAATTGCTGGAAGGGTGATTATCCCGGAGTCCGTCACCAACAATGGTATTGTGTATACAGTGACTCAGGTCGCAGACCAAGCCTTCTGGGGATGTTCTGCAATGACTTCGGTGAAAATCCCGGAGTCGATTACCTATGTGGGAAGCCTTGGTTTTAAGGAGTGTACGTCGCTGGACAGTCTGGTGTTCCCGAACGATGACATGAAGTTTAGTTACTGGTATGTTTGTCAGGGATGTAAGAACCTACGGTATGTCAGACTGCCAGAACATCTTACGGGATTAAGCTACTTTATGTTTGCAGAATGTGATAACTTGGAGTCCATCCGCATTCCCGAGTCATGCGTCAGCTTTCCGGACTATGCGTTCTTCCGATGCTACAAGCTGAAGGAGGTGAACATTCCATATGGGGTGCCAAGCATCGGACAGGCCGCCTTCTACGAGTGCTATGAGCTGGAGCATCTTTATATTCCCCCCACTGTGAAGAGTATCGGCAAGCAGGCTTTCACAAGATGCAAGAAGCTGAGGACTCTTGACTTGCCAAATTCCGTAACGAAATTTGGATGGTATACGTTTGAGGAATGTATTTTCAAGCATCTGACACTCCCTTCACACATGAAGGACTTGAAGGACGGGGGATGTCTAGAAATGTGCTCTGGCATCTCGGAGGTGACGATTCCTGCAGAAGTCGAGGATTTTCCCTATGGTCTCGGGACGCTTACTGGCCTGAAGGCCATCTATATCATGGGGGATTTTATTCCTACTGGCCTTAAGAACTATTCGAGGAAGAACTACGTGACGATCTATGTCAAGCAGTCGGTTTTCGAGGAGAAATACTCTTCGGGAACCTGGGAGGGCTATCGGGTGGCTTACAAAATTCCTGTGACGGTGACGCATCGGTATCAAACGCTATGCAGAGACTTTGACATGGACTTCTCGGATGAGACAATCACCAAGGGATGTAAGGTGTATCTGGCTTCCGGCATCAATGAAAGCCATACGAATGTGACGGTTTCCCCGATAACCTATGTGCCGTCACGAGAAAGGGCCAATGAAGAGGGTTATACTGGAATGGAATCGTATAATGGTGTCATCATTGAGGGGAATCCTTACACCACTTATTACTATAAAATCGGTGAGAGGGATTACTCAATGGGAGATGAGCAGATCAAACTCTCTGATGACCAGGTGAACCTTCTTGTCGGAGCTGATCAGGAGAAATGGGTGACAACGGAAATGGAAGATGATTTCGGTGATACCTACCTGACCTATGGTATGTATAATGATTGGTTCCGACGCTATGTCTCGGATGGATATATCAACTATAACAAGGCATACCTGAGAATCCCCGAGAGGGTAGCCAGCAAAGCGAAGGAGCTTGGCTTTGAAGGATGGGAAGACACGGGAACAGCAACATCGGTCGGCAATATTGGGACGATTCCTGCTTCTCATCAGTTTTATGACTTGAATGGCAGGGCCGTTCAACACCCTTCAAAAGGAATCTATATTTCAAACGGCAAGAAATTTTCTTTTTGATACGTTAGACGAATATATGCTTCTTTTCCAGCAGGACTTTGTCTTTTGACAAGGCCCTGTTTTTTGACCCTGAAAGCCCTATTCCCGGTACTGTCATCTGTAAACGGATGACGGTATCGGGAACACCGCTTTCACCTTCCTTCGGGACTCAGGAAGGCTCTGGGAGAGCAGTCGAACATTTGTGGAGGGAATCCCCACCACACCCCCCAAGGAACGGGGACACTCCTCACACTTCTGGCTATGACGGCATGGGCACCATGCTCATCCTCACGCGACGGCCAGCAATTCTGCGGCTGTCACTCACACGGATTTCGGATGGTCTGCCCACGCTGTGATAGCCTCGGCAAGGAAAGTCCCCGTTCCTTATGTTTCATGCTACCTGTGACGTTACGGTATGTACGGCATTTACACGCCCTGGGGCAAGAAAAAGCTGTATATGCCGTAACTATGTTTGTCGGTTTCTTATGCCCATGCACCCGTCGGGGATCTTGCTTTTTACCCTGCAAAGGTACCTCACGTCAGCTGGATGGCATCGGTATTCATTCGGAACACATCGGAAATCTTCCTTTCAGAGCTGGCTTTGAAAGCGTATTTCCGACATCTTCGGCACAAACCTTCCGAATGCCATGCGGCTGATGTGACCTTTTTTGAGCAGCGTAAAAAACAAATCCCTGACGGATGGAGCATAGCTCCAGAACAAAAGGGAAAAGAACAAATCACATGTCAAACTATTTAATTCATGTAATATGACTTTTGCAGGTACTTTTCAAATTCCGACTTATGCCATCTCTTATATCGAGTATGGCGACACTTCTGGTCTTAATGACCTTGACGTTGAACTGATTGACGGCTTCATTGACCGTAACTTCCCGAAAGGCTATGTGGTGGACTGGCACGGCATCGACACACCTTATTTCTCCAGTCACCCGGAGTTCGGCCTTCCTATGGATGTCGTGGACGCTGATTTCTATTATTGCTAACAATACTTCACTATGGAAAGAAAGACATTTGAACTGATTGAGGCCATCTGCAGGGAGGGCCTGACAAACGATGTGTGGGGAGTCATCGAGAATGGCAACACCGGTGACTGGTTCGGCGACAAGGAGCCCCATGAGCTACATGGACAGTATCTCTATGTATACAACGAAGCGGATGACAGACAGGATGAATTGCTGAAGGCCATCAAACCGGATATGGTCATCCACGATAAGTATGGGACATGTGTTAACTTGTATCAGTTGGTATAAACGGTTTTGGGAGGTCGTAAACCTCCCAAAACTCTCTACTGTCACATCGTCATGAGTAAGGACTGTCCGCTTCATCCCATAGTTTTAGTTGATGGCTTTGTTCTTTACCATCAGTGACGGGTTGTTCTTTGTGGCTTCTCGTCTTTCTTGTGTTTGGCGAGTTTTTCCTCGAGTTCTCTTTTCCTCTGTTTTAACCTTTCGTTCTGCTGGCGCTTTTGAGATAGTTGTTCTTCCAATAGAGTTTCATGCTCTTTCAGAAAGGTTATCTCCTCTGTTTTCTGCAGCAACTCCTTGAGCAATAGCCCATTGTCTTGCCATTTGGAGGCTGCATCCAGGAACTCGCGGATCTCAGCCTTCCCATACGGGGAGACCTCCAGAAGACCTACATGGTACATGAACCCTTCCAGTAGTTCCGTAAGGTTAAAATACATATAGCCTTGTTTTTGGCCTTCTATCGCAAGGTCAAGGGTATAGCCGTTAGACACTGTGGCGACTCTGACTTTTATCCGATCTTTCATGACTATATAGGTTATTTCTTTTCAAATGGATGTGAATAGTTGCAGCCCTCTTTCCAACGGCTGCAACGGTAGTTGTACTTTGCTTTGAATATCTTTCCCTGGCCACAGAGTGGACATGTCATTCCTGCCTTGACTTTCTGTGATGAACGGCCTTTCCGGACGGTGTTTCGGGAAACTCCTGTGGCATGTTGGCATGATGTAATTTGATGCGATTCCTTATCCGACATTACGGCATTCACAACGTCCATGAGCTGCTCTTTAAGTTCGTTCATAAAATCATTCGGGTCATATCGGCCGGCCTCGATGTCCCGTAACTTCTTCTCCCAGATGCCGGTCAGCTCGCAACTCTTTAGCAAGTCAGACTTGATGGTCTCAATAAGTGCGATGCCTATGGGGGATGGAATGAGTATATTCTTCTGCCTGATGATATATTGCCGCTTAAAGAGGGTTTCTATAATCCCTGCTCTTGAAGAAGGCCTTCCTATGCCATTCTGTTTCAAGGCTGCTCGTAATTCTTCGTTTTCCACAAATTTACCAGCGGTTTCCATGGCACGAAGTAGGGTGGCCTCTGTATATGGCTTTGGAGCTGAAGTTTGCTTTTCTTTTAATTCTGGGGTATGCTGTCCATGTTCTCCTTCTGTAAACTTTGGAAGAATGGCTTCCTTCTCTTCGGAATCATTTTCATCGATATTGGCAAATGTTGCCTTCCAACCTCTCTCTATTATTTCTTTTCCCGTAGCCTTGAATGGGATGATGCCAGAATGACCTTTTACAGCTGTTGTCCAAAATATGCAATCTTCATAGAAGTTGCAAATAAAACGTCTGACGATTAAGTCATAGACCTTTTGCTCCTTCTCCGAAAGACTAGATGCAGGCTTTCCTGTCGGTATAATAGCATGGTGATCCGTCACTTTTTTAGTGTCGAACACTCTGCGGCTTTTCCTCAAAGGACTCGACAGCAGTGGGATGGCCTCTTTGTAACGGGATGACAAGTCTTGTATAATTCCAGAACATTTCTGATAAATGTCATCACTAAGGTAACGTGTATCAACACGTGGATAGGTGGTCAGTTTTTTCTCGTATAGGCTCTGTATGGTCTTCAGCGTGTTTTCAGCTGTATATCCATATCGTTTGTTACAATCGACTTGCAAAGATGTTAGGTCATAGAGCTGTGGCGGTGCCTCTGCACTCTTTTTTTGTGTTATTCCATCAATATAGAATGTTTCCCTCTCTGCTAATGACAAGGTTTTCGTAGCTTCTGCCTTATCAGTATATTTGCCTTCTTCGGCCTGAAACACACATCCACGATATGTTGTTGTCAGAAGCCAATATGGCTCGGGCTTGAAGTGGTCTATCTCCTTTTGGCGTTGAACGATCAACGCCAAAGTCGGGGTTTGAACGCGCCCAATGGATAACAACTGGTCTTTACCTCCATATTTCAAGGTATAAAGACGTGTTGCATTCATACCAAGCAACCAGTCACCTGTAGCTCGTGCCAAGCCTGCCATATAGAGGTTGTCATAATCTTTTTGTGGCCTTAGATGAGTGAATCCTGTACGGATGGATTCTTCAGTTAATGAGGAAATCCAAAGCCTCTTGACAGGACATTTTACTTGTGCTTTCTGCATCACCCATCGCTGGATGAGCTCTCCCTCCTGACCGGCATCACCACAGTTGATGATCATATCTGCTGACGCATATAGTTTTTTTATGATGGCAAATTGCTTCTTCACTCCAGAGTCTGCGATAAGATTGATCCCAAATCTTTCCGGTATGATAGGCAGGGAAGATAGTGACCAGTACTTCCACTGATCATTATACTCTTTTGGGGTTTTGAGACAACACAGGTGGCCATAGGTCCATGTCACCTGATAGCCGTTGCCTTCAAAATAGCCGGTAAGTTTCTTTGTCGCTCCTATCACTTTGGCGATATCCTGTGCCACACTGGGTTTTTCTGCTATGCAAACGATCATTGGCTTAAACTTTATAAAATATAGGCAAAGTTACCTTCTTTATGTTTAATGCGGAAAGGAAAAAGGGTAATCCTATGATAAATCGCTAATTCAACAATAAAGTCACTTAAAAGTCTCATTTTGTCACTTTAAAGTCCAATTTCTCAGAGTTTTTGGTCTTAATCCTAAAAAATAGGAAAAGCTTTTGAATTATGAATAAAATATAATGTAAATATATAAAAGACTTTAAACTTCTATCCAAAATTATTTTTAATTTTGCAGCGTTATTCAAGGCTTTTCCATCAAATAAACAATGCCTGAAAAGATATATATAGCAATAGACCTGAAGTCATTCTACGCTTCGGTAGAGTGTGTGGACAGGGGACTCGACCCGCTGACCACCAATCTCGTAGTGGCCGATGCGAGCCGGACGGAGAAGACTATCTGCCTGGCGGTGTCACCTTCGCTGAAAGCATACGGCATCGGTGGCCGTGCCCGTCTGTTCGAGGTGGTACAGCGCGTGCGCGAGGTGAACTATGACCGTAAACGTAAGGCTAACTGGCGTTTTTCTGGAAAATCCTTTAATGATACGGAACTGAAGGCTCATCCTGACTGGGAACTGGACTACATTGCGGCTCCTCCACGCATGGCTCACTACATGGAGGTGAGCAGCCAGGTGTATCAGACTTACCTGAAATACATCGCCCCAGAGGACATTCATGTCTATAGCATTGATGAGGTGTTCATGGACGTGACGGCCTATCTGAAGAGCTACAAGATGACGGCACACGAACTGGCCATGAAGATGATCCGCGACGTTCTGAAGCAGACGGGTATCACGGCCACGGCTGGCATAGGTACGAACATGTACCTCTGCAAGGTGGCCATGGACATCGTGGCCAAGCATATTCCGGCTGACAAAGACGGTGTGCGCATCGGCGAGCTGGATGAGATGAGTTATCGGCAGCAACTATGGAACCACCGTCCGCTGACCTCTTTCTGGCGTGTGGGAAAGGGTATTGCCGAAAGGCTGGCTCCCTACGGCATCGACACAATGGGCAAGATAGCACGGATGTCCTTGCAGAACGAGGAACTGTTCTATCGGCTTTTCGGCGTGAATGCGGAACTGCTGATAGACCATGCGTGGGGATGGGAACCGTGTACGATGGACTTAGTGAAAGCCTACAAGCCAGAAAGCAACTCCTTCAGCAGCGGACAAGTGCTTCAGTGTGCCTACGACGCAAAGAAAGCCCGCGTCGTAGTGCAGGAAATGGCAGATGCTGCCGCTCTGGATCTCGTTGCAAAGAAACTCGTGACCGACCAGCTGGTGCTGACCGTGGGCTACGACATCGAGAGCCTGACGAACCCTGCCATCCGAGCGAAATACAACGGCCCCGTCACTACGGACTACTATGGCCGTCAGGTGCCAAAGCATGCCCATGGCACGGCCAACCTTGGCCGTCAGACATCTTCATCGTCTATCATCATGAAGGCCGTGGCAGAACTCTATGACCGCATCGTGAATCCCGACTTGCTGATCAGACGGCTGAACCTGACCACCAACCACGTGGTGCCCGAATCGGCAGTTAAGAAGGATGCCACTCCGCAACAGCTCGACTTGTTCACCGACTACGAGGAACTGGAAAGGAAGAAGAAAGAGGAACAGGCTGCCCTTGACAAGGAGCGGCGTATGCAGGAAGCACAGCTGGCCATCAAGCAGCGGTTTGGAAAGAACGCCATCCTGAAGGGACTGAACTTCGAGGAAGGTGCCACGGCCAAGGAACGTAACGCACAGATAGGAGGACACAAGGCATGAAAGAAGACTATTTTGACATCATCAACCTGCCGCACCATGTATCACGCAATCATCCGCAGATGCCGATGGAAGCACGTGCCGCCCAGTTTGCACCCTTCGCCGCGCTGACCGGGTACGATGCCGTCATACACGAGACGGCACGACTGACCGACAAGCAGGTGGAATTGGAGGAATATGACAACGATCGGTTGAACCGTATATTCTCAGAGTTAATGGACAGTCTGGAGGAACATCCAGTAGTGACGGTTTCCTATTTCAAGCCCGATGAACACAAAGCTGGAGGGGCATACATGACTGTTTCGGAAAAGCTGAAGAAGATTGATACCTATGAACAGATAATGAAAATGGAAGATGGGACGGTAATACCGATAGGCAGTATCATGGACTTGCAATTCTGACAACCATCGTAACCAAATCTGTATAAAGCAAAGGGAGCAGCACCTTGAAAGTGTTGCTCCCTTTACTATGCTATGAGAGTGAACTTTAATGTACCTCGATGGACTTGGCTGTCTTCTTCTCCTCTTTTTCTACCTTCGGGAGGACAACCGTCAGGATGCCGTCCTCTACCTTGGCTGAGATCTTGTCTTTCTCAACGTCGTCCGGCAACGTGTAGTTCTGCTCGTAGTTCGAATAGCTGAACTCACGGCGCAGGTAGTGGTGTTTCTTGTTCTCCTCCTTGTGTTCCTGCTTGTTCTCAATGGCGATGGTGAGGTTGCCCTCGTCATTGATGGCTACCCTGCAATATTCCTTCTTGATGCCAGGGGCTGCAAGCTCCATGGTATAAGCCTTCTCGTCCTCCTTGACATTGACTGCGGGTGCCGTTGTATTGGCGCGAGGCATAAAATCAGTGTTCAGGAAATCTTCAAATACTGTTGGGAACCAACTGTTTTTAAACATTACTGGTAACATAATCAATACCTCCTAATTATATTTTAAGTTGAACGTATGTCTTTGATTGCCTTTGCCTTAGCTCCGGCTCTCACCCATATGACTGCAAGAAACATGCCTATAGGCGTTTTGTGTCAATCTGACTTCTGATAAAGGACAGAATGGCACTGATATTAAACCTTGATAAACTTTACTGACAATTCCTTAAACTTGATTAAACTTTGAGCACCTCTGATGCTGCCAATTGTGGCAGTCTTTGACTGTTTACATAGTGTCTCATCACGTCGTATACGGATAAATGTTCCGTCATCGCACGGTTGCACGTCATCTATTATATGCTCTGGATTTCTCTGGAGAATTGGATTGTGTGCTGATGCCTATTCTCTTATTTGGCCAGCTTTGTTTAGGCTTCCTGCCTACTCGTGTATTCACAACATTTTACGTCGCAAAGGTAAGGCGAACCGTGAATGCGACAAGTACCGACATCCTTTCTGTAAGTCTATTCCGTGATATTCAGACCGGCAGCCTTCCGCAGTTTTCCATTTGAAAAACTGGGTATTCCTGACTGAATATCACGAAATTCCTTGTCTTCATTCTCTTTTCTGTTCGCCTTCTTCTAAGCGATGTAAAAAGTTGATACCCGACGGCATACAGCCAATAAAAAAAACTGCCCATGAGGGGGCAAGCAAAAAGTAAAAAGTTTCTCCCTCAGGCTCCAGTCAATAAAAACTTCAAAACATCGCTGACATGATTAAGTTCGCATTATACCCCTACATTCCGAAAAGATACCTCAAAAGGGCTTCTTTCGAGGACATAGACCGCCACCGCATGATTCTCGACTTCAAGGACGGGAAACCATACGCGGTAAGGTGGGCAGCAAGGGAGATGTGCCATTCGCTCTCTGACATGGACTTGACAAATACCATCATCGTTTGTGTGCCGGCCTGCTGCAAGCGCACCAACGACAGACGTTTCAAGGAGTTTTCAAATATCATTTGCGAACGGACAGGCGCAGTGAACGGATTCTCTCATGTGCAGGTGTTCGGACACCGACGCAAGGCTCACATCGACCATGTGCATGAACTGGCAGACAACGCAGACGAGTTTATCCATGTGGACGGGGATTTCTTCCGTGGCAGGAACGTGATTGTCATTGACGATATTGTGACTACCTGCAAGACGGCAAACGCTTTCATCGATCGCATGGTTGCAGCAGGTGCCAAGGTTAACATGGTGCTTTTTCTCGCCAAGACCAAGCAATTCAAGAGAAAATCAAACTAATACATTTTTATTATGAATACAACAGCCATCAAACTCAGTGTGAGACAATGGGCAGAGGAAGACCGCCCAAGTACAAAACTCCAAAACCTCGGTGTGCAGGCTCTCACAGACTCCGAACTGCTCTCTATCCTTATCGGGAGCGGGACAACGCAGCATAACGCAGTGGAGATAGGGAGCATGATTCTCTCCAACTTTGACCGCGACCTTACCAAGCTAAGCAAGGCTGACTTCCGTGAACTGAAAGAGGTGGAGGGTGTAGGAACTTATACGGCATGCAAGATTCTTGCTGCCATCGAGCTGGGCAGGCGCAGGCAGTCTGCCACGATGGGGCTTTCACCTGACCTCAGCTCTGCCACGGCCATCTATAAATACATGCTGCCGAAGATGCAGGACTTGAAAGTGGAGGAAGCACATGTTATCCTCATGAATCAGAACTTCCGGCTCATCAAGAGCATCAGGTTGAGCCAGGGAGGGATTTCCGAGGT
>Ga0256407_10002777_pt1 | contig 32554 bp, 16 predicted proteins | sample RumenRJG_04DNA_FD_193489 | JGI IMG/M metagenome (GOLD analysis project Ga0256407, IMG submission 193489) | Bovine rumen microbial communities from Lethbridge, Alberta, Canada - RJG_04 | ecosystem: Host-associated > Mammals > Digestive system > Stomach > Rumen | place: Canada: Alberta...
AATCCCCATCCCCATCAATATTTTTTTTATTAAAAAATTAATTTTTGAGTAATTAAATAATTATCATTTTATTAAAAGATTTATTTAAAACTAGAATAATTTTTTATTTAATATTTTTAAAAATAATATATAGATAAATAAATTATATTTAAATTTATTAATATATAAAACTAATTAATGTCAGTAAACCAGGGAGCAGAAGATAAAATTAATAAAGAAGAAGCCATAAAAATATTTACAAAAAATTGTACAAATTTCAATAAAATGAATCAAGAAGAAAAATGTGAGGGAATAAAAATAAACTTCATAAGTTCATTAGAAAAATTATCAAATACATTAAAATTAGATCCAGAAACAACAATTAAATTAATATTTGAAAATATTCTTAATAAGCAAATGGAAATTCTCAAAAGTAAAAATCTAATTTATTCCTTTATTAATCTTTGTAGGAAGATAAATGAAAAAATATTTCAAAAATATTTTTTTAATTTACTTCTTATTTATTTTAGCAATTCTTCATTTAAGAAAAATTATTCAAATAATTATCTTATTGATATTGCTTTAGATGAATTTTTTAAATCTGAAAGTAATATTAATGAAGAATTTGTTAAAATAAAACAAAAACTTTTTTCTTTTTTAATTGAAAATGATATTAAGACTTTTGAATGCATTATCAATAAATATATTTTTGTTAGAAAGGTTGATAAAAGAATTTTATTAAAGGAAAAAAATATTTTTATTATTTTAGAATTATTTAATAAATTTATTGCAATGAATAAATATAAAAGTGCAACAAATATTTTTTATTATTTCATTGAGGAAGATAATAATATTAATGATATATTATATTGTATAATTAAAATTTCAAATGAAATTGGATTTAAATTAATTGAAAAATATATAGGAACAAATAATATTTTTATTGTAGATGACGCAGCAATTTTTCATTCTTTAATAATAAATTATATCGCTGAAAATAATATAGAAATTGAAAATGAAATAACTGATACTTATTTAATAAACTTATTGAATTTTTTAGTTTATTATTCATCATTCAATATTGATATTATTCAACATCTTTTTACCTTATTTAAAAATAATAAATATAAAAATTTTAATGAAATATTTCCAATATCATTATATTACTTATCACAATTTACTTATACACAATATCATATTAATTTTTTAATTAATCAAGTTTTTGAAAGTAAATCTATGAGTGCAATATATGAATGGATAATGTATAAAAATTTATCATATTTTAATAAAGTAAGTTCAATTAAAGGTGATTATAAACCAAGACCAATGATACTAACAATAATAAATGATGAAACAAAATATCAAAAAAGAAATTTTGAATTACCTAAAATAATATCATCATTATCAAAATTATCAAAATTAAGTTTATTAGATTATATAATGAATGATACAATAACAATTACTTCAATTAAAGGAACTGAAGAATTATTTATATTATTTAATGAAGTGAGATTTCATCATATTATAAAATTATTAAATAGATTAAATTTAATGGAAATAAGTCCTCAATTAACAGAAATATTATCTTTATTTATAATTGATTTTATTTCTTCAATTTTAGATATTTCAATTGCTTCAAAACAACCAATTACAAGTGGAAAATTAATGGAAGATTGTTTAAATATTATTAAAAAAACTAATATTGAATATCAAGAATCTGTTTTATATATTGGAATTATTCAAATTATGAGAAATACTCTTTTCTTATCTTATGATGATTTATTTATTAAAAAAAAAAATAAAAATGAAATAATTGATATTTTCTTTGAATATTTACTTGAATTTGTAAGGAATGATCAAGTTAGTAATTTAGTTTTTAAATTATTAATTGCATTATTTAAAGAAAAAAGTATTAAAACATTACAATGTAAAAATTATGCAATTGATAAATTAGTAAAATTATGTATAATTGCAAATAATGCAAAAATTTTTGAATTATTTTTTAAATTTTTTAATGAATTATTAAAAAAAGAACAAACTGATGAAGGAAAAAATGCACAATATGCAATGTATACTTATAGTAAATATTATGAAAATGTATTATTTGATTCTTTACTTAATTTATCTTTACAGAAATTTAAAGAAGTTTTTGAAGATAAAAGATTAAATATTTCTTTTGATAATAAAACCTTTTTTACTTTTGCTTTAATGTCTCAAATTTATTCAAAAGATAAACCTCAACAATTACAAGAAAAAATTGATTATTATACAGATAAATTTGTTGATGTTTTAAAATATTTAATTTTAAAAACAGAAAATTTACCTTCTATTTATAATATTATTAATAATAATAATAATGGATTAAATAATTATGAAAAATTAAAGGATTTTATTTCATTTTTTGAATATAATGAATTCCTTTTACTAAATGATAATGATAAAAATAAAGAATTAATATGTGCAATTGGTATTATTAAATGCTTTTCTGATATAATTTCTGAATATATTCAAAATTTCTTAAGTAATACTTTTATTCAAGATGAAGATGAGTCTGAAAAAAGAATTATAGAAGAAAAAATTTCATTAGTATTTGATTATATTTTTGAATTAATTTTATCAGAAAAAAAAAATCCTATTTATTTAATTATTATTAATGAAATATTATATAAAAATGAAAATTTAAATTATTTCATTACTAATCATAGTAATACTATAGCAAATAAAAGAATAAAAGATAAAGAAGAAGATTTCTCAAAATTAGTTGATTATACAATTGATATATCTTTTGAAAAAAATAATGGAATTTTTTCTTATATTAATGATAATCCTTATAATATTTTATTAATGAATAATCTAATTTTAAGTTTATGTCGGTATGAAACTATTTTATTAAATAAGAATGAAGAACAAAATGAAAGTCAAATAAAAAAGCATTTAATTATTCAATCAATTTGGAATAATTCTTTATTTAGTGATAATCCAAATGAGAAAATATTTAATGATAAAACAATTAATTCATTATTTATTTCTATATTTTTAAATAATATTTTTAAAATAGATGAAATTGATAAAAATCAACCTTTATTTTGTTATTTATGTGATAATTGCTTTTTTTCAAATAATTTCGTTGATTATCCAGAATTATTAAAATTAGATTATATTTTAGTTGAATATTATTCAATAATCAGATTGAAAAGAAATAAATTAAAAGAAAAATTTTTACAATTCCTTTTGAAATTTCTAAGTAATATGAATGTTAATATTTGTTCCTTGAGACTGCTCTCTAATTATACAACATTTTTAATTATTATCAAAGATTGTTCTGATAATGAATTATCAGTGTTATTTGATATAATTAATAATGTTATTGAAAACTTAATTTTATTTAATTCATATCAAAATGAAACTAAAGAAATTTGTGAAAATATAATTAATAATATAGAAAAATACTTATTAGAAAAAGTAAATGATAATCCTTTATTTATTAAAAAAGAAATAGTATATTATGGTCAATTATTATTAAATATTTTTAAAGATAAATTACAAATAAATGATGAACAAAAAAAGAAAAATGAGATAAATCCAAAATTAAAAAGTCATTTTAATAATATATTATCAAATCAATATATACCAAATTATATTAATATTTTTTATAAATGTATTCATTGTCTTTATGGTGAAGAAAAAAGAAAAGAATATTTGAATGAAATTAATGAATATCATTTAAATGATTTATACTTTGCATTTAATATTATATTATCTTTTAAATTTAATTCAATTATATTAGATTTAAATAAAAATTTACAAGATGAAAATTTAAAAAATTTCATCAATGAATATGGTAATTTTAATTTAAATGAATGTTCAGTAAATTCAATGAATAATGTATTAGAAAATTATTCAAATCACATTTATAATAAAGGAGATAATTTTAATAAATTCTTTAATGAAAATTTATTTGTCTATCTCCTTTTTAATAATAATGCAAATCTTAAAGAAGAAACTTTAAATAATTTAATATTAATATTTTTAGATGAAAAAGATTCTAAAATTGAATGGGAGAATATTTATGATAAAAAGAAATTTGGTTTTTTCATAGTCTATTTTGAATTATTAATTTTAAAAAATAAAAATTTAAATTTTGATCCTACATTTTTATTTAAAGACTTTGAAATATTAATTCATATTGGAGAAAGATTACAAAATGAATTAAATTCTTCTAATCAAAAAAAATAAATAAATGAAAATTATATAAAAAAGAAAAAAAAGAATTCCTCTATTAAAATAATTATAAATTTTTTTTTAATAAATTAAAATGGAATTAAATAACTTAAATGAAGAATTTAATTTATCTTCATTATCAAACATAAGTGAAAATGAAAATAAAGATATAATACAAAATTTTGGAAATAATGATGACAATGAATCAATTATAAGTTCAATTGATTATTCAATTGAACATTCTAAAGAAGAAGAAGAAGAAGAAGAAATTGAAATTAATACAGAAAATAAAAAAAGTAAAAAGAGAAATAAAGATGAATTAAATTTAACACCTTTACCAATTTTTTCTTGTATTTATTGTTCAAATGATAATGTTGCCTTTTCACATTTATCAAGAGAAATTTTAAGTGATAAATATCTTTTTATTACTTCTAATTATGATATGGATGAATTGAATAAATTAATAAATGATTCATTAATTGAGAAAGATAATCAAAATGATAAATTAATAAAAATTATTATTGAATATACAGAATATATTAAAAGATATTATATAAAAGAAGAAAGTGAAAATTTTTTAAAAGGAAATCCTTTTAAATTATTTTGTATTAATAATCAAAAATTTATACAACATTATTTTAATACAAAAGTAGAAAATAGTATTAATAGAAAAAAAAATGAATTAAACTTTAAAGAAATAAAAAATATTCCTAGAAATTCAAATCACAATAAAAGTTTATTTAATACTACAAATTCATTAGTTAATAATATTGCTGCTTTTAATATTCAAGATAATAATATTAATACAAATAAAAATTATAGTAATATTTCAGATATTAATTCTATTTCTTTAAATTATGATAATAATTATTCTGCAAATAATAATAATATTAAATTACTTAATGTTTATAGTATTGGAATGGATTTTATTGTTGAAAATATTGATAAAGATAGTGAAGAAGAAGAAGAAGATTTTTTAAAATTTTTAAGATTTGATTTAAGAAGAAAAATTAATCATGATGATATAATTTGGGAAAAGAAAAGTTTTGATATTTGGAATCCAATATTTTGTGATGATGAAATTGAAGAAAATGATAATAATAATATTAGTAGAAAAAATAATATATATAAAAAGAGATATTTATACCATAAAAATTCAACTTATTCTCTTCAATTTAATAACCAAAATCATTTAAATGATTCTATTAATATTCATCATAATCAACATTTAAATTTATCAAATAAAGAAAGATCAAAAAATAAAATAAAAGCTCAAAAATTAGATAAATTATTTAGAGATAAATATGATTATATTGAAAAATTAAATAGAAAAAATGAAAAAAATATGAATAAAAATTTAAATATAACTTCCTTAAAATTAAAGGATCTTACAAATGAATTTAATTCTAAAAATCAAGGAAGTACACAATATGAAAGTAAATTTTCTAATTTAAGTAATAATAAAAATTCATTTCTTGATAGAAATCAATCAAGTTTTTTAGGTGTTAATTCATTTAATTTAAAATCTTTATTAAATCTAAATTTATCTCAAAATTATCCTTCAAGATTAAGAAAAGTATTTTCAATTACTAAAATTCAAAATAATAAAAAAAATAATAAAATTAAAAGAAAAATGGAAAATATTTTAGATATGATAAATAATGAAAATTCTTCAAATAAAAAATATTTTAGTCCTTATGTTTATGAAAATAGAAGAAAAGAAATTAAATTTAACTCATTTTTTGAAAATTAAAATTATAAATAGAAAAAATAAAGTTTACTATTGTGTTTGTATTATTACTAGTAGAATATCATAAAGTGAAATTTTTAATATAAATATAAATAAAAAAAAAAAAAAAAAAAAAAAAAAAAAAAAAAAAAAAAAAAATTCAAACAAAAAATAAAATTTTATTCAAACAAAATTTAAAAAAACAAATCAAAAACAATATTAATTTTCCCCTTTCATAATTTTCTCAATCTCTTCAACTTCTCTAGGAAGATCTTCCTGATAGCTTTCTACACTATTTTCATGAACCATAACATCATCTTCAATTCTAACACCTCCAAATCCTCTATATTCTTCTAATTTATCAACATTAACATACTTACATAAATTAGGAGTATTAATAACTTCATCCATTAGAAAATCAACAAAATAAATTCCAGGTTCAACAGTAATAAAAGTTCCATTATCAATAATTTGTAAACTTTTATAAGAAACACTCCTCAATCCAACATCATGAACATCTAAACCAACTAAATGACCAAGACTATGAGGCATGAAATAATACCATAATCTATTATTATACATTTCTTCTGCTGTAAAATCTTTTTTTAAAATATTAATTTCTTGAAGTCCTTCTAAAATTATTATTTTACTTAATTTATCCATATCTTTATATCTTGTTATTCCTGGTTTAATTGATTTTATTGTTTCTCTATTTGATTTTAATACTATGTTATATATTTCTTTTTGTTTATCTGTAAATTTACCATTAACTGGTATTGTTATTGTTATATCTGAAACATAACCACAAAATCTAATTCCCATATCAGTTAAAAATAAATCTCCATCTTCCATTTTTTTATTATTTAAATCATAATGTAATGTTGCTGAATTTTTACCTGTTGCACATATACAATTATATGCAAAGAATCTACAATAGTAATTATCTCTCATATATTGAAGAAATATATTTTCCATATCACGTTCATTCATTCCTGGTTTTATTTTTTTTATTAATTCAATATGTGCTAAATTTGATATTTTTCCTATATATTTTAATAATTCTTTTTCTTTTTCATTTTTTACTCTTCTAGTATCACATAAAACCATATATGTATATTTATCATGTGAGATTTTTTTTTGTAAATATTCATAATCTCCTTTAAAATTTAATTCAGCTGTTAAACAAGGTAAATTTGAATTTTCATTAACACCAGATAATAAATAAATAACTTCCATATTTCTATCTTGTAGAAAACTATTTAAATTTTCCATTGGTAAAGTTTTAATAGCATATTTTTTTTCTATATCTTCATATGATGGAACTTTCATCCATATTTTCATATCATCTTCTTCTTTTTGATAAAATAATACACAATCATTTGATCTTATATCAATTATACATTTCATATTTGGTTCACGTACTCCTGTTAAATAATAAAAGTTTGATTCTTGATCAAAGTAATAATATGATGTGTCACCGTCATATTTTGGTATGAGATTTCCTCCTTGAAGTACTATTACACTATTTATGTTTAGGTGAGGATTACGGATTTTCAAATTATTTATGTAGTTTGTTCTGTTTAGTTTGAAGAAGGAAGGATCTAATCCTTTTAATTCGGAATATTCTTCTTCTTGTTTTGGTGTGGAGAACATTTTTTTTTATATATATTACTAACTTTTTTTTTATTTTTGATTTTTTTTTTATTTTTATTAATTAATTTTTAATATTTAACCAATCTAAATATTTTTTTATTTATTAAATTATATTTTTTTTTGACTATTTTGATTTTATTTTTTATTTATTTAAAAGTTTGAAATTAACATTAGATTATTAATATATTGAATTATTTCAAATATGTTTTTTTTAATTTTATTTTCTATTTATCATTTTATTAAATAAATCAAATAATCAAAAATATAATAAATTTAAATAAAAAAAAATAAAAAATATAAAATAAAAATAAAAAAACTACTTTTTCTGAAAATTTGACTTATCCTTAAGCATTTTTTTCTTCCTTTCATACAACTCATCCTTAGAAAACTTCCATTTATCATCTTTCTTCTCTTCTTTTTTATCCTCCTCTTCCTTTTTCTCCTCTTTTTTCTCATCTTTCTTAACATTACTATTTTTAGTACTTTTCCTTCTAATTAAACTACTACTTTGTGGTCCTTCAACTTCTTCTTCAATATTCCATAAACCAACATCAGCAACTCTTCCTTGATTTTCAATAATAGGTTCCAAAGTACTTTTTTTATTAATAGCATTAACTTTATTCATAAAATCCTTAACAACTTTTTTATTATCTTTTTCTTTATTTTCACTTAAATTAACATTACCTAATTCTTTCCTACTAATATTTAACATATCAATAATACTAAAACGAGAAACATCTTGTGATTGATTATTTATAATTGAAGAATCTAATAATTGACTTTCTCTTACTGAAGCATTTGTTGCTAATTTCTTTTTAAATGTTGTCATTTGAACTAAAGGTTCTTTATGAACTACATAATATTCATCATTATTAATTGATTTTGTATATGCTTTTATATCAACTGGATTTACTCTATTTAATTTATCTTTTAATGGTTTTGGATCTCTTGATATTGGTTCTTCATAAAAGAATTTTTCATTTATTTTTTCTAATTCTTTATTATATTCTTTCATTTGTCTTGTTAAATAATCATCATTTTGATTTAAAATTGATTCTTCTTCATAAAATTGTCTCATTGAATCTTCATTTGCTGTTGAATTATCCATATTTTGTACTAATTCAGATGGACAACCTTGATTTCTTAAAATTTTTAATCTGTTTGATTGTTCTTTTTCTAATAATTTATTTAAATAAAATTCTGATCTTTTATCATTTGATTTTGCATTATTTAAATTTGCATTTAAATTTATTTTTCCTGAAAGATTTTTTTTATTTTTTTTCTTTTCTTGATTTAATCTATCAAATTCTGCATTTAAACGTTCTAAATTTTCCTTTGCTTTTTGTTTTCTAATTAATTCTCTGAAATTTTTTTCTTCATTTTCTTGGAATTCTTTTAATTTTTTTTCTTTTAATTTTTTTCTCTCTGCTGATTTTTCTCTTTCAATTTCTGCTTTTTGATAAGCATTCATATTTAATTCTTTATCTAAATTTTCTTCATGTTTCATTACAACAATATTATGAAATCTTGTTGTTGAATAATCAATTTTATTTCCATTATTATGAAATGGTGTTGTTATTTTATATAAAACATTCATTGTTCCTTCATTGTAATTTTGCATTTCTTCATTTTTTTTTTTTTCTTCTTCTTCTCTAAATTTATCTATTATTTCTTTTGATTTTAATGTCTCATTTTCTTTTACTTTTTTTTTCTTTTCATATCTGTGAATTTCTTCTTCGAATTGTTTTTTTATTTCGTTCATTTTTTTTAAATATTCAAATGCTTCTTTTCCTTTTTGTTTCATAAAAATATCAAATTGGGCTTTTTTTTGTTTCATTTTTTCATTGTATTCTTCCATTAAAATTCTTTCTTTTTCTTTATCAATTTGAGCTTGTTGTCTATTTTTTATAAATTCTTCTTTTTGTTTTTGTAATGTTTCAATTTCTTTTATTAAATTTTTATACATTTCAATAATTTCTAAATATTCTTCTTGTTTTTGTCTTTGTAATTGATATTGTTTATATAAATCAATCATTTCTTTTGACCATTCTCTTTCTAATTCTTTTGCTTCTCTTATTCTATTTACTCTCTGTTCTTGTTTTGCCATTTGAATTTCTAAAGTTTCTGGTAATACAGATGACATTTTTAAATTAAAATAAAATATTATATTTTGGAATTTATTTTATTTTGTAAAATATAATTATAAAAATTGATTTATATTAATAATATTTGATAAAATATGGGAATATGTGATTCAGCTAATTCAAAAACAAATATTAATTATTCAAATAATTCTTTTGAAAAAGAAGATAATTCAATGAGAAAAGAAACAAAAGTAAATTCAAATGATTTATCAAATGAAAAAATAAGAAAATCCATAAATCATAAAAGATCACTAGAAAAAAAAAACCAAATAGAAAAAAATGAATCTCAATCCTCATCTTTAAAAAAAAAAAGGAAAAAAAACTCAATAACAATAGATAAAATAAACAAAGAAAAACGTGCAAGAACATTAGAATTCATAGAAACATCAAGTGTGAAAAAAAAAGAAATAAGAGATGAAAAAGAAGAAGAAAAAAACAAAGAAAATGATTTAGGAATAAACACAAGATTAATAATAAACTGTAATAACAAAAATCCAAAAGATCAATATAAAATAATAAAAAAATTAGGTAAAGGAGCATATGGTACAGTATGGAAAGTAAGAAATATAAAAACAGGTTTATTAAGAGCAATGAAGCGAATAACAAAAATGAGAAATAACATAAATACATTAAATGATATATTAAACGAAATTGAAATATTAAAAAATATGGATCATCCAAATATAGTAAAAATATTTGAATTTTTTATTGAAGCTGATGGTTATTATATTATAACTGAATATTGTCATGGTGGTGAATTATTTAAAGCAATTAAATCAAAAGGTCATTTTAATGAAGATATGGCTGCTAATATTATGTATCAAGTTTTTAATGCTATGAATTATTGTCATAATACTAATAAAGTTATTCATAGAGATTTAAAACCAGAAAATATTATGATTGAAAGTATTGATCCTGAAACTGGTTATTATAATATTAAAATTATCGATTTTGGAACTGCTAAAATTAGACAAAGTGATAAAAGTGAAAATAAAGTTTTAGGAAGTTGTTATTATATTGCTCCTGAAGTTTTAAATAAGAAATATAATGAAAAATGTGATATTTGGTCTTGTGGAGTTATTTTATATATTTTATTATGTGGAAATGTACCTTTTAATGGAAGAGATGAAAGGGAAATTACACAGAAAATTAAATTAGGGAAATTTGATTTGAGTAGAAAACCTTTTGATACTATATCTGAAGAAGCTAAGGATTTAATTAGACAATGTTTAGAAATGAATGTTAATAAGAGAGTAAGTGCAAAAGAAGCTTTGGAACATCCTTGGTTTACTTTATTAAAAACTAAAGAATATTTCATTAAAGTAAATGAATATTTCATGAATAAAACTATTAATAATTTAATTATGTATAAACCAAAGAATAAATTACAACAATTAGCTTTGACTTATCTTGTACATAATTTTCCTGATTTGAATGAAATTAGAAATATTAATAAAATTTTCCTTATGTTTAATACAAGTGATAATGGTAAATTATCAAGAGAAGAAACTTATCAAGGATTATTAAAATATTTAAATTATTCTTCTGAAGAAGAATTAGAACAAAAAGTAAATAAAATTTTTAAAAATATTGATAATGATAATAATGGTTTTATTGAATGTGAAGAATTCTCAAGAGCTGCTTTAGATAAGAGAATTTTTTTAGATGAAAATGTATTAAAATTTACTTTTGATTTTATGGATAAAGATGGTTCTGGAGAAATTAGTTTAAGTGAATTAAAAGAAGTTTTTGGTGTTAAAGATGATAAAGAATCTGAAAAGTTATTAAAGGAAATTATTGATAAAATTGATAAAGATGGTAATGGTGAAATTAGCATTAAGGAATATAGTGATATGATGAAAAATATTATAATCTAACATTTAATTTTGTAGTTGTAAATAATATTTTCCTAATGAGTTAAATTTTAAATAATAATATCTTGATTATTAATTATTATTGTTTTATAAAATGATTATATATAATTACAAAAAAAAGTCTTTTACATTTTTTAAATATTAAACTAAGAAAAAATAATTAAAAAACTCGAAAAAAAAAAAAATCATATATAAAATTAAAAATCAAAAAATCTCTTTTATTAAAGAAATAAAAATCCAAAAAATAACCAAAAAAAAAAATTTAAGCCAAATTAGCACTTTTCAATGATTCTGCATTAAAACTTTTTCCATAAAATCCTTCACTAACAACACCTTTCCTAAATCCACCATACCCAACAACATAAGGAACTTCAGTAATTTCTTTTTTTCCCATAGTAACAGCTTTCTGAAATGATTCACTCAATCCTTCAAACATAGCTTTAGTTTTCCTACATTCAGTCTTAGTCCACTTAGGTCTAACAATCTTATCAAATTCCTCTAATTCCTTTTCTTCAGCAACACTCCTAGTTTTTGGTTTAACAAACCTATCTTTCATTTCACTAACATATCTTAAATTAGGAGGTAAATCAGCATTATGACAATAACTCCCTTTAACAGCAACAGAACTTCCTTTAGAATATGAAGTACCAAAAATTTCACTTCCTTTCCTTTCATTAATTTCTATTCCAGTTACGTGACCAGTGTAACCTGGAATGTGTTCTGGATATAAAACATGTTTTTGACCTGCTATCCATGTACGAGCTTCTTTTGATCTATTTGAAAAAATTTTATCTTCTTCTAATGGGTAATCTTTTGATATTCCTTGATTAAAGTAGTTACGGTTGTAGTATGTGTAATCATCATCTGGAATTGGTAATATTCGCTGACTATAATCAGGCTCTTTTGTTAAAAGGGATTTTATGTGGTTGTTTGTTGCACCTACTGTCATTCCTATTACTTCATATTTGTATGGGATGTGACCCATGTAACCAGGGAAAAATTCACGGTAGAGACTTTGTTTTTCCATTTTTATTTGTTTTAGTTTTTTTTTTTTTTTTTTTTATTTTTTTTTTTAAGGGGTTATAAGATTATTTATTAAATTTTTTTTTTCTATGTTATAATTTTTTTTAGAATTGATGTTTTAAGGAATTTTTATTTTATTTAAATTGTATTTTAAATTTATATAAATGTATTTTTATATAAAAATATTTTAAATTAAAAATGGAGGATCAAAAAAAGGATAAAAAAACAAAAGAACAAGAATTTATAGTAGAAACTCCAATAGAAATCGAAGAGAAAATAAATGGAAGTGATAAAGTAATAAAATATGAAAGAGGTAAATTCCTCGGAAAAGGTGGATTTGCAAAATGTTACGAGATGAAAAGAGTAGACACAGGAAAATTTTTCGCAGCAAAAGCCTTTGAAAAAAAAGCATTAAACAATGCAAAATCTCGTAAAAAATTAATAAACGAAATAAAATTACATAAAAAACTCCATCATCAAAACATAGTAAATTTCGAACATTTTTTTGAAGATAAAGAAAACGTATACATCTTATTAGAATTATGTTCAAATCAAACATTAAACGAATTAGTAAAAAGAAGAAAGCGTTTAACTGAAATAGAAACTCAATGTTACAGTCTTCAAATAATAAAAGCATTAAAATATATTCATAGTCATAGAATAATACATCGTGATTTAAAATTAGGAAATTTATTCTTAACAAATAAATTAGAATTAAAATTAGGAGATTTTGGTCTTGCTGCTAAATTGGAATATGAAGGTCAAAGACGTAGAACAATATGTGGTACACCAAATTATATTGCTCCTGAAATTTTAGAAAAAAAAAATGGTCATTCATATGAAGTTGATATATGGTCACTTGGAGTTATAATGTATACTATGTTATTTGGGAGACCACCTTTCGAAACTGCAGATGTGAAATTAACTTATAAGAGAATTAAAATGAATTCTTATTCTTTTCCTGAAAATATTAAAGTAGATCCATCTGCTAAAAAATTAATATCATCTATTTTAAATTTAGATCCTTCAAAAAGACCTTCTTTAGATGCGATTACTGAACATGATTTTTTTAAAATGTTTCATACTATTCCTTTAACATTACCTTTAAGTACTTTATCTTGTCCACCTAGTCAAAATTATATTAATCAATTTAGTAAAAATGAAAATAAATTTGGAAATGATGATAATTTAAATCATCAAATGAATTCAAGTAGAAATTTAAAAGAATTAAATGCATATAATAGTGATGGAATTAATGATAATAATTTAGATAATGATTTTGATGAAGGTGTACTTAAAAAATTAAGTGATGGTACAAATAAATTTTTATATGGGAATGAAGGACAAAATTATCAAGGAACTAAAAATTTTTTTAGTAGGAAAATTTCACGTTATTTTGATTATGCTTCAAAATTTGGTTTTGTTTATTTTATAAATAATACTCATATTGGGATTTGTTTTAATGATTATAGTAATATTTTAAGACATATGAATAAAGATCAAAATGATCAAGATTTAGCAAATACGAATAATTATGATTATATTTATTTAGAGAAAGATGCTCAATCAAGTCAAAATTTTGATGAAATTGAATTAGAAAATTATCTTAATAGTAAAAATACTAGTAAAGATATTATTAAAAAATTTGATATTTTTAAACATATTGTTAATAAACATTTACAAGATTTTGAAGCTGTTAAAAAAGAAAAATTTATTAATAATGCTACCACTTATAATAATGATAGTGTTATGAATAAATTGTTTTTTGTTAAAAAATTTTTAATTTCAAAAAATGCTATTTTGTTTAGGTTAAGTAATAAGTTAATTCAAATTTTTTTTAATGATCAAACTGAAATTATTTTTTCTACTGAAACTAGTGATTTTATTTTTAAAAATAAAAAAGGAGAAGAAGAACAAGAAAGTATTCAAAATGCTATGAATGGGGATAATAATGATGTTATTAAGAAAATTAAACTTGCTAAAACAATGTTAATTTATTTTGTTAAGAATCATAAAAGTAAAAAAGTTCCTAATCATTAATAAAGAATAGTTCTTTTTAGATTTTTTTTATTTTAAATAAATTTTTTGCATATTTTTTTATTTTTGAAAAATTAATTATAAATTATTTTTGTTTATTTTTAATTTTAAATAATTGTTTAATTTCACTATAATTATTTTTAATAGAATAAAAAATAAAAAAATGAAATTTATCTCTTTAATAATTCCTATTTTTATTATAATTCTTTCAATTAATAATATTAACTCAAAAAAAAATGAAAAAACATGTGGTAAAATAATAGAAATATCAGATGAAAAATCAATAAATAAAGAAGAATTAAAAAATAATGAAAAAGGAGAAAATACTTATGTAATTAAAACAAATAAAACTTTATCAGAAATGGAATCACTTTTGTCTGAAAAACATTTAAAAAATTTAAATGATAAAAAAGCAGAAAAAGCTAGAAAAAAAGCAATAAAAAAAGCTGCAAAGAAATTAAGAAAAGAATTAAAAAAAAGGCAAAGTAAAATTTTAATAGCAGATTCATCAAATGAAACAGAAATAAATGAAATAAAAAATATTGATATATTAGATGAAAAATATTTAAATAATTTAATATATATTGATACTACTATTAAATCAAAAAAAAATTTGAAAAAAAAAAATAATAATAAAGATGATGATATTAGTTATGTTTATTTAATATTTATTTTTATATTTATTATATGCTTTACTATTTTTGGAATTAAAATAAAATTTGGAAAAGAAAAATCAAATCAAGAAAATGTTTATATTAAAATGTTATAAATTAATAAAAAGAAAATAAGTTACAAAAAGATTTTTAAATATAATAATTTAAAAATAAAAAAAAATTAAAAAAAAAATTCTTTTAATTTACATTATATATTTTAAATGTCAAAAAATCCATTTCATTTTAATAATCAATTTATACAATTAAATTCAAATGATCAATCTTTAAATTTAAATAATATAAGAGATAAAATAAGGAATTTAGTAGAAAAATTTTTGAATAATTTTTTTGAAGATAAATATTTCGAAGTTGGAGAAAAACAAGAATGGATAAATAATATTTGTAATGGAATAATTAAAGAAATTTCAGAAATTTTTAATGGATTTAAAATTATTTGTATAGGATATATTGTTCAAAAAGGGAATGCTCCTTTTTTTTTTGATTCTAATTGTTTATGGGATAAAAAAACTGATAGTGTTGTTACTGTTCAATATGAAAATGATTTTTTACATTGTTTTTGTTGTGTTTTTATTACTATTCCATAATATATTTTTTAATTTATTAAATTTTTAATTTAATTTTAATTTGATTTCTTTGAAATTGATTTTTTAATATAAATTTCAAATTTTATTATTTGTATATTTGAAGGAAAATGTTATCTTTTTTTAAATTTCATCTTTTTATTTAAGAAAATGATAAGGATTCAATAGTAAATAATTTATATATAAATTTATTAAAGTTTAAATATTTTTAAATATAAAATTTAAATTTAATAATTCATTTTTGTAGTATATAAGTTTAAAATTTAAAATTAAAAAATAAAAAACAAAGAAATTAGATGTATATGAAATCAAATAACTATTATAAATTTTATAATATATCATCTCCTTTATATTCAACTACATATAATAAATTAAACAATCATCATAATAGTTCAACAATTATTTCAAAAAAAAAATATTCAAAAAAAATACTTCATATTCATCCTCAATATTATAATCAAAAAAAGAATTCTTATAAAAAACTATATTCAAATAATAATTGTTCATTAAAAGATAATGTAAACAATTATTTTAATAATCAAAAACAAGATTATGAATATTCAATGTATTCAAATAATAATATAAATTGTGATGAATTTCAAAGAAAAAATAATAAATATCATATTCAAAAAAGGAAAAAAGAGTCAATTGATATTGAAGATGAATCTACTTTTTGTCTTAGTCATAATAGTTTTAATTCACATGAAAATCATGATAATTATAATTTGGAAAATCCAATTAAAGAAAATAAAAATCTAAATAATGATTCCATTATTTATGAATATAATAAAAAAAAATTAGACGATAATGATAATTTACTTAATGATAATTATAATTTTTTAAATGATAAATCAAATGTTACTATTGTAAAAAAAGAATCTAATAATAATAAAATATTAAATCAAAATTTAAATCTAAATCTTGAAAATTCAAATAAAATTATTTTAAATAATAAAATTTCAAATAATAAATTTAATAAATTTAATATTCAAAATAATAACATAATTCAAAAACAAACTGCAATTTTTGAAAATACTGAAATATTAAATGTTAATGTTAAAATATCAAAAGATAAAATTGCTGTATTTAAATTAAGAAGATATGATGATTTATTTAATACTATAAAATTATTCTGTGAAATAAATAGTATTAAAGAAGATTTAATCAAACCTATTATAATTAAATCTTTAGAAGCTTTGAATAATATATATAGAATTTATAATATCAAATTAAGTCAAAAAGAAATTAATCAATTAAATATAATTCAAAAAACTCAAAATCAATTTTAAATAAACAAAAAAGAATAATTTGATTTTATTATTTAATTATATATAAATAATATCCATTGTTAATTATATAGTATTTAATATTATTTTACAAAAAATTGTTTATATAATTAAATTCTATTTAATTGTTTTAAAAAAAATAAAAATTTTTATAAAACCTTATTTATTATCTTTTAAATTTATATTAAAAAAAATAAATTTGGATTAATGAATGAATTATAATTAAATATGACAGTTTATTCTATTTATATTATATTTTTATTTTAATCATCATATTTTAAATTTTTTCTATTAGATGAATTAGAATTACCTATTTATATCAGTATATTATTATATATACTAACTAATTATTAATTTTTATGATTCTTTTATAATAATAAAAAAACCATAAATATTTTTCTAAGTTATCATATAAAGTTTAATATGATTTTAATCTATTAATTCAACATTTTCCTTAAAAGAAACTTTTTTACATATTTTTACTTTTTCACATTTATTCTTTTTATTTTTTAAAATAGAAATAATGCAAAATTTATTTACAGAATAAATAGAATCATTTTGATTCTTTTGCATTTCATTAGAAATATCAGTTTTTGAATTAATTGATAATTCATCATAATTGATATTTTTATTTTTTTTTAAAACAAAAAGTTCTTCCCATAATTTTGGTTCTTTATAATTAGATTTAATAAAAAGAGTTTTTTGTTTTAATCTTTTAAATATCATAAATGAATTAATTACATTAAAAAAATTTCCTTTAGAATCATTTATAATTGTATATCTTGGATCAATTATTTTTTCCTCATTTACAATAAAATTTACATTAAATTTTTTTTTTAATACTTTATTCTTCTTTAAAGGAACATAATAACATTTTAAATATTTACTATATTCAAATTTTAATCTTAATTTCGGTTTATAAAGTTGGACTGAAAGTTCAATTTTTTTTTCCTTTATTTTATTGTAAAAATATTCTTTTAAAGTTGATAAAATACAAATTTGATTTATTAATGTTTCTGGAAAATCATATAAAAAAATTGCATCATTCTCTAATATTAATTTAAAATGTTTTCTTATTAAAAAAGATCTAAAGTGCTTTTCAATCATTAAAGCAGAGTTTTCTCTTTTTACAATTATTTCTTGAATAATATAATATGTTTTCATTTGTTTTCGAATTAAATATTTTTTTATATTCCTTTGTATAGATAATATTGAATTATTTCTTTTTAAAAGAATAAGTTTGATTAATTCATACTTTTTATATTCTGATTTCAAGAAATTAGAATATAATACAAATTTTTTGTCAATTGATTCTTTATTTGATATTATTGAAAAATATTTTATATTTTTAAATCTCCAATTTATTTTATTTTCAAAAGGAATAGGATTCGTTTCGAAGAAATTTAGTAACATTGTTATCTATATATTTTTGAAACTAATAATTTATTAAATAAGATTTGTTTGACTTTTTTATTATTTTTTTTATTTATATTTATGATGTATTAACCAAAAAAATTATTTATATATGATTAAAAAAATATTAAGGAAAAATATATTATTTGTACTTATTTTTAATCAAAGGATTTTTGAATATATTATTTAAGAAGTAATAAATAATTTATAAAAGAATTAAATTGATAAATAATAAATAAATTAAAAGATATATTAAACAAATTATTTTTCAATAAAAAAATGTTTCAAAGATCATTTCGTTTTCATAAATTTGAAGATGAAAAATCATCTCCTTATGATTTTTCTCAAAGTACAGGTTTTCAAAATTTTAGGACAAATCAAAAACTTTCAAATACATACTATAATAACAATTTTAATACAAATGATTCAATAAATATTCCAAGTCAAAATAATTATAATTCCTTTAGAGAATCATATTCAATATCATCCCCAATAAATATTAGTAATAATATTAATAATAATAATAATGAAAGATTATTAATTCCTGATTTTTCTAATTATAATCAAAATATGAAATTCCCATTAAATAATGTATTAACAATTGATTTTCGAACAATATTAAAAAATGGTAACTTATCTATTATAAATAAATATTTACCAGATATGATATATAAATCTATAGAATTTGAAAATGAAAATCCTTATGTTAAGTCTATAATTTCTAAATCTCAAAAATTACTTAATTATTTATTCCAATTACAAAGTGATATTTTAAGTTCAAATAATAATTTAGCAAATTTTATTAAATTACCTAATTCTGATTTAAATAATAGAACAAAAGAATTAAACAATAAAAAAGAAAATAATAATAAAAAAATTAATCAAAATGAACAAAAAAGAAGAGAATTACAAATAAAAATGAATTTATATAAAAATGTAATTTTAACAAGTGGAAATGGAAATTTAATTCCTCAACAAAATCTTCCTTTAGATATTCATGATCAAAATGGAATTTTTTATTGTGACATTTGCCCAGATAAAAAATTTAAAAGTTATGAAAAAGTTCATGAACATTATGTTAAAAGACATTTAAATTTAGATAAATTAAGAGGAGGAGGAAATTTATTTTTAAATTTTGAAAATAATTATTTTGAAAATAAATTAAAAATAATAAAAGAAGAATTGTCTTCTACAATAAAAGAATTAAATAAAACAAAAGAATTAAATAAAACACAAAAAATAAATAAAATAAAAGAATTAAATGAAAGTACAAATTTTCCAAATAGAAATAATATATTTCGTAGTCAAAATATTCAAATAAATAAATATTTTAATAATTCAATAATTTCACAACAAAACATAAATTCCCTTAATGATGAAGTAAACAAACAATTAGAAGAATTATCATCAGAACAACAAAAGGATTTTGAATCTTTTACTAATCAATTTGAAAATTTTAAAATAGATATTTTTAAACAATTAGATAATATAATGAAAGGAAAAAATATTTCAATCGAAAATAATTTGAGATATAGAAAAGGAGGAAATGTTTATAATATAATATATGAAAATGGAAAAAGAAAAGAAAAAATAATAAATGAAGTACCAAGTTTTAGAAATTCTAAACAAAATACATTTAATAAATATAATATTAATAATTTAAATAATAATCCTAAAATTGATTATGAGGAAAATGATGTTGTTAAAAGAGGAACTGATATAATGAATAATTTATACAATAAAAATACTAATAAAGTTTTTTTTGAATCAATTGAAGTAAATGATAATAATAATAATAATAATAATGAAATTCAATTAAGAGGTATTAGAAAAAGTTATCAAAATGATTCTTTTGAAAATCTAAAAAAAAAATATAAAGAAAGAGAAGATTCTGTATTGTTTAATAATAAATTAACGACTACTCAATCTGTACTTGAAGAATATAATTTCTTGAATTTAGAACCTTCAAAAAAACAGGAAAAAGAATTAAAAAATAAAATTAAAGAATATAATGAAATGTTTGGATTAGACCCTAATGATAATAATGAAAAATTATCAAAAGTTGAATATGAAAAAATTATTAATAATTTATTTAAAATAAGTGTTGATAAAAGTAAAAATGATTTATTCTATTCGAAGTATAAATCCAATATTTTTAGTATTAATGAAATTGAAAAAGAAATACTTAATTTACCTGAAACTAACGAACAAATTTATGAAGGATTAGATAAAGATGAAATTTATGATATTATAAATGATGATGATTATTAATAATTTAATTATTATATTTTAATCTTTTTAAAAATTTAAAAAAATTTTTTTTATTTTATTTATAATATAATTTGTTCACAAAAATATTTCAATATTTTTCTATAGAAAAATAATTAAATATTAAAAATGATTGAAACTAAAATTATGGATATAATTGATTTAGGAGATTCACTTCAAAAAATGGAAATATATTCTCAAGATAACTTAGTTAAATATTTTAATATTTTTAGAATAATGCTTAAATATCAAACTGATGAATTTATTTTAATTTTTATATTAAAATTTTTATTTTATTTCCATTTTCTCTTAATTCCATTAATAAATATTTCCAAAAAGATTAAAAATCATGATTCAATGATAAAAGCAATTAATTATATTAAAGAAATAATTTTTATACAAGATTTAATACAAAAAAAAGAACATTATATAATAGCTTTTTGTATATGTTTAGGATTTTGTATAATTTTGACTTTATTATTAATAAATCATATAATTTTTTTAAATAAAAAAATAAAACATGGTCCAATAAAAACTTTAAACTTAATGAATTTATTATTACAAAATATTTTATTATTTCCTATAATAAATACTTTTATGCTATCTATTAAATGTACAAAAAAAAAACATATATATTTAAATATTAAATGTTGGGATATAGAACATTTTTTACTTACAATAATATCAATGATTTTTTTATTATTTTCTATAATATATTCTATATTACTTTCTATTTATTATCACAAAGTTGGAACTATTAAAATAATAAATTCTCAAACAAGAATTAATTCAAATTATGAATTTATTACAAATATTATTTCAATAATAATATATTTTTTAGGGTTTTTTTTATTTTATTATACAGATGAAGATAAAACCATTTATAAAATTGGGAATTATATTGTAATATGTATTTTTTCTTTAATTTTAATGATACATACTTATTATTTTGTTTTATATTATAATAAAATTCTAAATTATTTTATTGTTTTTAGTTGGGCCTTTATTTTTTGGTTTAATATAACTTTAATATTAAAGCATTATTTAGATATTTCTGATATTATTTTATTTGTTTTAATTGGTTGGACTGTTATAATTATAATATTATATTTTTTATCAGAATATAAAGTAGAATATTATTTAACAGAAGCAAATGTTTTAGAAGCAAAAACAATAAAAGAGATTGAAATATTTGTTTCTAAATTATTATTAATTGTTTCTGATAATTCAATGAAATCAAAAACATTATTAACTGGATTACTTCAAAGTTTAAAAGATTTTTTTCAAAATAATCCTGAGTTATATGAAAAATATGAAAAATTTGAAACTAATCAAATGATTATTCAAAAATTTGGTGGCTCTGAAAATAATGCTTGTAGAGTATATAATATAATATATCTGATATATGATTATTATTTAAATAAATCAGATTTAAAAAATGATATTTTGATTTTATTTTGTTATTTTTTATCAAATAAATTAAAAAATTTGACTTTATCAATTTATTATTGTTCAAAAATAAAATTAACAGGACATAAATATTGGTATTTAAAATTTTTATTAATGGAAGATATAAAAGATTATTTAATAGAAAAATTTGCTAAAAATTCAAATAATAAAGAAACAATAAAACATGTTCAAATGGGAAGTGTAATTTTATATAATACATATATAGATTCATTTAAATTAAAAATATATGATGCAGCATGTAGTCAAATTGACTATTTTGATATATTAAAAAATAATACAACATCCCCTAAATCAACAAAAAATTTTTTAAAATTAGGAGAAACAATATTATCTTTAAGAAAAGAAATTTTAGATTTATGGAATAAAATAATAATATTAAATCCTTTTAGTGATGAAAATGAAAAAGATTATATGTTATATTTAGAAACAATACTTCAAGATGAAGAATTAGCTCAAAAAGAAGAAAAAAGATATAATCAAATAAAAATGTCAAAATTAAGTGAAAAAAAAAATATATATCATTCTCTTTTTATAAAAGAAACAACTTCAATTCTCTTATTAGATGGTTCAAGTATTAAAAGTAGAATTATTTATTATACTCCAAATTTCCCAAATTTATTTAATTATTTACCTAAAGAAATATTAAATTCTACAATACATGATTTAATGCCAAATTGTGTTGCTTCTTTTCATAAAGATTTAGTTAATGATGCTTTAAAATTTTCAAATTTAAGTTTTATTTATAATAAAAAAATGAAAAATTTTATATTAAAATCAAAAACAAATGGTTTATTTAATATTAATATTTATGTAAAATGTCTTCCTAATTTATCATATGGAATTATTTATATTAGTACAATTGAAAAATTAAAAGATAATCAATTTTTAATTGTTTTAGATAATAATTTTAGAGTTAATGCAATGAGTGATCCTTTATCATTTGCAAATGGTGAATATGCTTCAATAAATAAAAATATTACTTTTGGTTTAAATAATAATATAATCAATCACCATATTGCAATTTTAATACCTGAAATATTAAAACAAATAAAATATGAAGATCAAAAATTTGTTTTATGTAAAAATGATATTGATTTAAAAGGAATTTTATATCCTAATGTAAATGATTTTGCATCTTTTGAATCAAATATTGATACAATTTTAGAAAGAATTAAACAATCTGGTCAATTAATATCTGAAGAAAATATAAATCCAGTTACTACTATTACAAGGGAAACTATTTCAAGAACTTATACAAAGAATAGAAAAGAAAAAGATTCTAATGTTAAAGAATATAATGAGTTAATTGATAATTTAAGAGAAAAATTTGAAGGAAAAACTTTAAGTATTTTTTATAAAATTGTAATGAAATCATTTTTAAATGGGAAAAATATTTATTATCGACTTTATTTAACAAAAGATATATTAGGTACAAATGATAATAATATAAATAATGATGTTTTAAAATATAATACAGCAAATTCAAATGCTTTTGGTAATACACTTACAAATTTAGGAACGAAAATTTCAAATGAATCAAATATTTTTCAAGTACCTTATCATATAGAAAATAAAGAAAGAGCAATAAAAATTCATATTCCAAATAATAAAGTTCCTATTGGAAATAATAATGAAATAAATAATAATGAAAATAATAATTTAAATAAACAAAATAATAATAATAATAATCTTGATAATAATATTAATAATCTTGGAGTTAATAATGACAATAATATTCAAGAACATATATCTCAAAGTTCTTTTTTGACAAAATCATCTATAGATAGTGCAAGTTTTAATAAATTAAAAGGGAGAATTTTAGAGAAAAATGAACCATTTTTTTTTACTTATATGAAAATAATATCAATTTTTTATTTAATAGTTACAATAATATTAACATGTTTTAATAATTCATCATTTAAAGGTTCATTTAATGAAATTGAAAAATATTTAAAAGAAAATTATTTTTTTAATGATTCAAAAATAATTATAAATTGTATTTATTTAACAGGAGTAAATTTAAAATTTATAAAATATGGAGCAATAAGATATAATGGTTGTTTAGGAGGAAATTGTTCAACAATATATTCTACTTTATTTTCAGATTGTTTAGATATGATAAAAAATTCAACTGAAGATATTGCATATTATGATAATGATTATAAAGAAATATTACAAAAAACAGTTGATTTAGAAATTTATATTTATTCACTTAGTGTTATATCTAATATTACTATTGATACTCCTAATTTATTAAATTTTATTCTTTCAAATGGACTTAGATTAAAAGGAAATATGGATACTTATTTAAATGATGAAAATGATACTATTTATGAAGTTTTTGAAGAAAATATTTTAAATTGTTCTTTTACTTATATTACAAATGAATTTATTTCAGGTTTTAATAAGGCAAAAAGAGTTAAAAATTTAAATAGTAGTAGATTTCAAAATAATTATATTTTTATAATTATTAATGCTGTTTGTTTTATTGGAATTTTTGCTTGTATTTTTCATTTACTTTATAAAGCTTATATCATAGAAATTTATTTTTTAAAAAAATTAGTTATGTTTCATTCAAATAATTTTGATAATTATATTAAATATTTAGAAGAATTAAAAAAAAAATTAAGAAATGATAATGGTGAAGATGAACAAAGTGAATTAAAAAATGATTCAAATCAAGTTCATAATGAAACATCATTTATTAGAGAAGAAAAAAATATAGAAAGAAAATTAAAGAAAGAAACAACAAAAAATGATAGTATTAATGATTCATTTGAAAAAGATAAATTAAGGGAAAAAAATAAAAGAAAAAAAAAAATGCATGGAAGATTATCAAAACTTCAACAACAAAAAAATGAAAAAATTCAAATTATGGGAAAATATTTTTCATTTTTTTCAATTTTTCTAATAATTAGATTATGTTCAACATTAATAATATCAATGTTATATTACTTAGTAATAGTATTATTTTATAACAAAAATAAAAATAATTTAATATCAATAGATAATATCATGTCAAATATAATAGGAATATTTAGAGAAAGTAGTTTAGTATTTTCAATATTAAAAAATCAAACATTATATTATGAAAATTTCCAAATAGAAAAAAATCAATATATAGCTCAAATACAAAATGGACTAATTTCAAATATAACAATAAACAATAAAACATATTCAATAGAAAATATCGACGAATTAAATTCTTTAAAATATACTTTAATAATACCATCAACAAATGAATTATACATAAATAAAATAGGAAATATTTTAATGCCATTAGTTTCAGGTTCAGAATTTAAAGGAATTAAATCACCATATGGACAATTATATACATTATATTATAGTGATATGTGTCAATTATTATATTCAAATCTTCCTCCAATATTACAAAATTGTAATGATTTTTGGTCTGGAATTATCAAACAAGGTTTAGAACAAACTATTACTCAATTAGGTATTGAATTAAATACTATTTTAGAAGATTTTATTCAAATTAATCAAGGATATAAAACTTTAACACAAGTTAATGATATTACTGGTACTCTGGGACAAATTGAAGTTTTTATTAATTTTTTTTTTATAAATGCTTATGTTAAAACAAAAGATATTTTTCATTTAATTATGAATGATAAAATCAATTATTTTAGGAAATTATGTAATTTTATTAATATTATTTTTACTTTTTGTAATTTTGTTTTAATGTTTATTATAGTAATCTTTATTTATTCTGGGAAAAATAATTTAAATTCTTTTCTTAATTTTATTGGAATTTTCCCTATTCAATATTTATCTGAAGATGAAAATTTTTATAAAGAAACTTTAAAATTAGAAAGTGATATATTTGAATAATTAATTAAAAATATATTAAAATGATAATTTATAATTCACATTATATTATATTAAATATGTAATAATATAATTTAATATATAATATATTAAATTTTTTTCTTAATTCCATTATTCAATTAAAGAACTTCAATATATACAAAATGGAAAAAAATAATAAATAATATTAAGATTAATTATGATACATAATCATATTTTCAATTTGAATAAAATCATATCTATTATTTTCATTAATTGTAATCATTTTTAATAATATATTATAAAATTCATTACTATAACCATTTTTATACAATACATTTTTGGTCAAAAATTTTTTAATTTCATCATCTTTCATTTTTTTTATATCATTAATAGCATTTAAATTCTTAGTCATAGCATATACGAAACATAAACCTAGTGAATAAACATCACTTTTATAAATATTATGTTTAACATTTATAATACCACTTCCAGCATATTTACTTAAAATAGGACTCATATAATTTTTTGTACCTCTTATATCAAAACTTCCATAATCATTTTTTACATTTATACTTTCACCAAAATCAGTTATACAATATTCATTATCATTTAAAATTAAAATATTTGCTGGTTTAATATCTCTATGGGCAATTTTATTTTTTTGAATATATGAAAAACCTTTTATTAAACTTGTTAATATTTTCATTAATGATTTTTCGTCATATATTGTTGATTTATTTTTTATTTTTTCATTCCAATCACAATTTGCCAATGGCATTAATAAATATACACTATATGATGTAATATCTATTTTTTTTATTACATATTTGTATATTGGAATTATATTATTTTCTAAATAATTATTATTTGGACAAAGAGTTTGAATTATTTCAATTGTTTTTTTAAATTTTAATAAATCTTCTTCGCCATCTATAATTACTTTTTTAATTGCATATTTTTTATTTGTTTTTATTTCTTTTACTAAATATATATTTGCATATGAACCATTTCCAATTATTTTTAATATTTGGTAATCTGACATATTTAAATTTGAAGATATTTTATATTTTTTTTCTTCATCAGTATTCATTTTTCTTATTGTTTTTTTTGTTGGTGAAAATATTAAATCACTATGTTCTGATGAATTATTAATTGTGTGAATTATTTTTACTTTCATTTCTCTATTTTTTTGATAATTTCTAGTAATGTTTTTTTGAATATTATTTTGTGTTTTATAATAGTAATCAAAATTTGATGATTCTGTTAAAATTGTTTTCTTTAAAATATTACTTTTTATTGATGGAATTTTATAATATAAACTTTCACTTGTATTTGGATGATTTTGAATAATTTTTGGTTCTTCATTATTAAGATTATCATTTGATAAAATAACTTTATTTTTATTTAAATTACTAAAAGAATTCCTTAAATTATTTCTTGATTTTTTATATAATTTAACTTTATTACATTTATCACAAACTAAAATTTCTTTCATATTAAAAATTCCTTTATATAAATTTCCTTTACAATCACAAATTTTATTAGATCTAATTTCATCATCATTTACTTTTTCTTTCATTATTAATGCATATTCAATTTCCATATTTAACTTTTCTAAATTAATTGAATTAAATAAAATTGCATTTATATCATTATTAAACTCTATATTACAATTATCACAATATAATTTTCCATTTTTCATATTTAAATCACAAATTCCTTTACATTTTTTACATTTAATCATTTCATTTTCAATTCCATCTTTTGAAGTTGCTATAAAATATGATGAATCATCATTATTTGAATAATTAACTTCATAAGATATAAATATTGTTTTATCATAATTACAATAACATTCAATTTGATCTCTTGTATAAATTTCTTGACAATATTTACATATAATATAATTCGAATTTGGAATTGAAAATAAATTCTTTTTACATCTATGTAAAGCAGAAGAAGAACATGAAAAACAATGTTTTTTATATTCTGTTAATATTGGTAATTTTCTTAATAAGGATGTTGAATCTGTATTTTTATAATATTTTGAATATACAATTTCTTTAATTATATTTGAATCATAATATATTTTATCTCTAAATTTATCATAATATTTATTTAAAATAAAATTATTATTTAAATTCATATCCGGAATATTATTTATTTCATTTTGAATATTTCGAAATGAATTTAATGCAATTTGATCCATTTTTTCATTATTAATTAAAAATTTTAACATGTTACATTTTATTTTATCATATTCATATTCAAATAAAAATGAAATGACTTGTTCTTCTGAAAAATTTTTTTTAATAAATCCAACATTTGTTTTTTCATTATTATGTTTTAAATATTCAGTAACTTGATGTAATTTATTTAATTCTTTACCTGAATATTTTAAATTTGATTTACCTGAAATTGTTGAAGCACTACTCATATTTGAAGAACAAGAATTTTCAAATAATTTTTTAGGTGTAGAATTCATTTTTTTAAATGTCACTTTTCTACTACTTATATTTCTTTGACTAAGTAAAGGGGATTGCATATTTTTATTTTAATTTTTTTATTTATTATATATATATACTAAAACATAATTAATTCATATTAAATTAATTTAAGATATTTAAATAAGTAAGTTAATATTTTTTAATTTTTTAATTTAAAATTAATTAATATGTGTAAAAAAATATATTTATATATTTTTCATTATTTAAAAATTAATTTATATTAATTATAATAATTATTATTATAAATTTTACATTTTTCAAGTTGACTTAAATAATTTAAACTTTTTACATAATATGATGTAGTAGTAAAAGAATCAGTATCAATTTCATATATTTTTTTAATATTAGAATCCAAAGTTACAATAATAAATATGTTATTATTATTATTTTTAATATAACAAGAATTAATTTTAATTAAATCAAATCCTCCAACATAAGTTTGACTATTTAAATCCATCCATTGAAAAATATAACTTTCAATTCCATTTAAAAAAGTTAATTTATTTGGTCTTAAAATAAATAAAAAATTAAAATTTTCTCCATTAAAATATAATTTAAACTTTCTTGGTACTGAAAGAAATTTTAACATTTTAATTTTATCAATTTTATCATCTGTCATTTTATTTATAAAACTTTTATATGAGGTTAAATGAGGATTTTTTATATCTTTCATAGAATTAAATATTGACTGTGCTCCAGAATAAGAAATAAATGTTGTAGAATAATTTTTATGTATTAAATTATTTGATTGTTGTATATCATTAAATATTTTTTTTTGATTTAATAATTTTTCTGAAAAATGATTGATTTTTATTACTGAATTTAAATCTTTTTTTTCTGTTTTTTGTAAAACTTTTAAATATTCAATTATCATTCTTCTACTTTCTTTTTCATATAATTGTTTATCTTTAAATATATCATTTTCTAAAATGATAAAATTTTTATTTTCTTTTATTAAATTTTTTGAAGTTGAAATTTTTATATTTTTTAAATCGGGATTTTCAGTATTATATTTTTCATAAATATTTGAAGTAGATTCTGTATTTTTTCTAATTTTAATTTTATATTTGTCTAAATTTATTGCAGAATTAAAAATATTTTCCATATTATAATTTTGATTAGAATCTAAAAAAGGAGAAACAAATTTTGAAGATTTACTAGTATTTAAAATCATATTTTTTGGTGAATTAGTAAATGAACTTTTATATGAAAATATTCCTTTTTTAAATGGAGGATTTATCAAAATTTTTAAAGTATTATTTTGGAGTTTTTTACTTTTTTTCTCACTTGATTTATTATTATTTAAATCTTTTAAAAATGATAAATAATTCAACATATTTATTTTATTTGTTGATTGATTATCATTTGTTGTGGATGTTGATTTATAATATTTTGAACCTATCTGATAATTTCTTGATTTTAAATCATTTATTTCTTTTTTTAGTCTAATAATATCATTATTAATATTCATTTTATAAATTTAAAAAAATTATAATTTTTGGAATATGAATATTTTTAATTTTTCTTATATTTATAATTTTTTTATAATATAAAATATTTATATATTCCATAATTTTATAAAATTTTTATTATATTCCATTGAAGCAATAATTATTTCTTTATTTTTTCTTTCTAATTCAATACATAAACAAATTTCATTAGAATGAGCATTATATATTTGTTTAGTTAATTCTAATTTTTCATTTTTATATTTATATATTGAAATTGTTTGACCTTTATAATATCCTGAACATAAAAAAAAGTTATTATCATCAATATTATTTTTACATTTAATAATAGAATTTATTGAATAAAGACTAGTTATATTTTCAATTAATTCATATTTTGATATTCTAATTAAATATATTCCATAATTATCTCTTCCCCCAACACCTAATATATCTTTATCTAATAAGCATATATTATTATTATAATTAACATTTGAAGAATATATTTCTTTTATTGTAGTATGAATTGAATAATCATCTATTTTCCAAAATTTTAAAATGGCTTTATTATATTCTAATGAAACAAATTCATTATCATTAATTGGATAAATATTTCCAGTTTCTTCAATATTAATACTTTTAATTGTTTTATAATAATGATAATCATTTGTTGTATCCAATTCCCATATTATTATAGTTTTATCATAAGAAATTGAAATTATCATATTCTCATTTATTTCAATCACTTTTTTTATAATATCAGAATGACCCTTTAAATTTTGTTCTAATTTATAATCATATTTATTTAATTGTATTATTTGCATTGAATTATCTGTAGAACAAGTAATTATTTTTCCATTTTTTAATTGAATAAATGAGTTTATATAATTATTATGTAAAATTATTGAAATTTCTTCTTCAAATGTATCTATATCATAAATTTTTAATTCATTATCATTATTACAAATAGCTAATCTTCCATCTTTTAATTGTTCAAAATGATTTATAATTTTTTTATTAAATATTGTTATGAAATTATTTGTTTGAATTGTTTTCATATTTTTAAGTTTTTGTAAATAAATATCTCCTTCATTATATATTGTATTATAAAATTCAATTTTATTTAAATTTGTTAATTGGCAATTTTTCAAATTTTTAATAACATAATAATTTAAATTTTTTTGTCTATTTTCATATAAATATGTATTTAATATAATTTCTCTTAATTTTATTTCAAAATCATTTAACATTCTCAAATCCTCAAAAGCTGAATCTAAAAGTGTTTTTATTAAATCTAAATTATTAATCTTTTCTTTTAATTCCTCAATTTCTTTTTTAAAATTCATTATTGTATTATCTGATACATCAAAATCATATAAATTAATAAAATTATGTCCTTTATGATCTTTTTTACAAAATGAACATATATTTTTTTCACATTCAATGCAATAAGAATCAAATAAATTTGAATGATTTGTACATAAAGAATCATATCTTTTATAATTTATTAAATCGTGTTTATCACCATTTGGATGTTTATTTTGACAAATATTACATAAAAACATTTTACATTTTGAACAATAGAAAAAATTATTTTTATCATCTTTTGGACATTTTCCACATTTACATTTTTCATTATATAGTGAATAAAATTTATATTCTTTTAAATAATTTTGGAATAATTTTTCTCCTGAATGTCCATTTTCACATTTATAATTAATATATAATTGTCCTTTTTTATATTTTGTCCTTATTAAACAAATTAAATTACATTCTAAACATCTTGTAATATCATCATCATTTAAATTAACATTACTTATTCCTTTATCAGTTTCCATAATAAATTATCTTCAAAATAAAAAGAAAATTTAAAAAAAAAATAAAATTAAATTTCAATTAAAAATAATAATAATTAATTTAAAAAAAATTATAAAAGCATTAGTCAAAATAAACAATAAAAACAAATAAAAAATTTAAATAAATCAAATCAAATAAAAAGAAAAAAAAAATTTAAAATTCCTCAGAATCACTTTCTTGTTGAACTTCAACTCTAGCTAGCCTAATATAAAAAGTATCTTTCTTAGGTCTAAATTTAGGTTTATAAACCCATTTACTTTTTCCTTTATTTTCCTCTTCTTTTTTATCATCATCTTTTTTATCATCTTCTTTTTTATCTTCTTTTTTATTATTTTCCTTATCTTTTTTATCATCTTTTTCATTTTTTTTCTCATTTTCCTTTTTATCAATATTAAGATTACAAGTACTTTTTTTTTTTGCTTTTTTAATTTTAAACATACCTTTCTCATTTTCATCATCACTACCTTCAATATCTAAATTTTTAATATCAATTTCATTATTTTCATTATCATCTTCAATTTCTTCTTCTTCTTCTTCTTCTTTTTCATCTTCTTCTTTTTTTTCATTACCAGTATTAGTA
>Ga0256407_10002779_pt1 | contig 32543 bp, 21 predicted proteins | sample RumenRJG_04DNA_FD_193489 | JGI IMG/M metagenome (GOLD analysis project Ga0256407, IMG submission 193489) | Bovine rumen microbial communities from Lethbridge, Alberta, Canada - RJG_04 | ecosystem: Host-associated > Mammals > Digestive system > Stomach > Rumen | place: Canada: Alberta...
AATACTGACGGAGCTGGTCAACATACTCTATGCTGATCGCCTTTATCATCGTCCAATCGCTTTCTGCAAGAAAAGCTTGCATCTTCTCTTTGCCGTTTGCCATGAGGAATTCTCCAAAAGTCATTGGGTATAGATACATTTCATCTACTTTTCCAACAGGATATGAGATTCCCTCGTGAAGTGCTATTCCCAAAAGACTTCCACAAGCGGCCACATGATATTCTGAAGCATCCTCTGCAATAGCTTTCAAACGCGTCAATGCTATCGGACAATCTTGTATCTCGTCGAGAATAACAAGTGTTTCCCCTGGCATAATGTCAACTCCGGTAATAGCCGACAGTCCTCTCAGAATTTTCTCTGCCGACATTTCTGTTTTCATTAGTTGACATGCGGCATCGTCTCTGTCAAAGCTTATGAAAGCGGTGTTTTTATATTTACGACTACCAAACTCTTTAAGCAGCCAAGTCTTTCCAACTTGTCTGGCACCAAACAATACTAGTGGTCTCCTGTTCTTTGAAGAACTCCACTTTACCAAGTCGTTATATAAATATCTTTCCATAATGCTAATTCTCAGAGGATTATTATGCTGTACTACATTTATTCAACGGAAAATATAATACAATATTACATTTATTTAACTGAATATTCGGTGCAAAGATACATTTTTTAAACGGAATAAACAATGTTTGACTACATTTTTTTAACGGAATAATAAGATTAATACCTATGATTATGGTTTATTAATGCTGTTAGAGTGAGCATTGTGGCGATTTTGTTCCTCTATTTTTCCAAACTTCATTTTCAGTTCCTCCGATAAAAGGATAACTATAACTGTAGATTTTCCTTGTCTTTTTAACTCCTGCTCGATAAAAAATGATTTTTTTTCAACTTTTTAGCTCCTACGAAAAAAGAGTTCATTCACTATATCTACCTTTGCACCAACAAAATAAAGGAAGTATGGGTGAGAGGTTTAAACCAGCACACTGCTAACGTGCCGAACCGCCAGGTTCCGAAGGTTCGAATCCTTCTGCTTCCGCAAATATGGTGAGGTAGCTCAATTGGACAGAGCAGCAGTCTACGAAACTGCCGGTTGTGGGTTCGACTCCCACCCTCATCACCAAAATGGAGGTTTGGCAGAGTTGGTCGATTGCACTGGTCCTGAAAACCGGCAGGCGGAAACGTCTCAAAGGTTCGAATCCTTTAGCCTCCGCAAAGTATTGCTCCATTGCATAATGGTAGTGCGGCAGAATCTGGATCTGCAAGTAGTGGTTCGATTCCATTTGGAGCAACAAAGACCTGGAGCTTTGGCAGACATGGTGTATGCGCAGGACTGAAAATCCTGAGAATGTGGTTCGATTCCACAAGGCTCCACACATTCATTAGAGGGATCTTTATCAATTATGGCAACACAACAATTAGTTTCTCGCTATTAAAAGACAGATTCTTCCTAAAAATGGAGTTTGTAGCTCAGTTGGTAGAGTGCCAGGTTGTGGCTCTGGTGGTCATGGGTTCGAAACCCATCAAACTCCCTAATGCTTCAGTAGCACAGTGGTAGTGCAGCTCACTTGTAATGAGCAGGTCGTTGGTTCGAGTCCTACCTGAAGCTCCATGGCTCATTAGTTCAGTTGGATAGAACATAGCGCGGCGAACGCTAAGATCGGGAGTTCGAGCCTCTCAAGAAAAGAGTCAGCGAGATTCGAGATAAACTCAAAAATACGCTGACTCTTAATGACATTATAGCTGCAGTTGCTTAATGTCTCATGTAAATGAAATACTCTCCTTCAGTATAATGAAGATTCTGCTCATCAGTTTCTTATTGTCTTTGATCATGTATAATTCATTTAGTACATCAACTAGCTACGCTGTCTTCTGGTAGATTTTGGTTGCCTTGTATCTGTTCTTTTTGGGAAGACTATGAGTTAAATCCTTGAAGATTGCATTAACATCATAGACAGACTCGTCATTATTGTCTTCTGGTATGTCTTCCAGGTCTTCCTTTTCTTCATCTTTGTTATGAGTTATAATCTTGTGCCAGTTATACTTAACAAGTTGATTCTCAACGGCATCAGCGTCAATTTCTAAAGCATATACAATTTTTGTTGGATTCAATATAATCCTGTTCAGATCATGTTCCATTATTGCATCCAATGAATAGCATATTAAGAAATATCTTTTATGGTCTTGAGATTTAAAGATGTTATTCTTGTTAATTAGAAAATTGTTCTTAATGTAACCAATGCATTGTTCGTCTGTTATAGAAGCAATCAATTTGGGCTCGCTGACCAGATCGACGTCATAAAAAGAAGAAACTCCATTCTCCCATATATCACTATTAGGCTCGATACAGATCAGTTTCGTTATCCCTGACACATTAAGATCGAGAGCCTGATATCCGAGGTCTTCTTTTTTCATTCTCTCTACGTAATCTCGACTTAATTCCATAAAAAATGATATTTTTTCAGAATCATAAGACTCTGATAGTCTTGCCTTGACAATCTAGCCGACACTGTGCATGATGGTCTTATAAACAGATTTGTTTGGAAAGTATTCCATATTATATAATATAAAATTTTATTTTTATTATTTATCTATTTGATTTAGATTGATATTTACACTGAATGAATAATCAATTAAAATTGATATAGAAAGGATATATTTTTCAAGTATTTAATTCTCAGGTATTTGCTTAGAAAAATAATAATAATGAAGTGTTATTATGATATATAATAGTTTATGTATATCATAAATTCCTGCAGATTAAATCTGTCTTCAATTCTGAATTGATGAAATAGGAGAAGACAAGAAGCATATATTGTGGAAACATGATAAAAAAAGCTTCATTTCTGCGGATTTCTTATATGTTTCTTTATTGTTATTACAAAACTCGTTCTGCAGCGAAACGTTTACATCATTTTTTCACTCGAAGATCGAAAGAAAAAATGGCATATTCTATAATAATGATGGATTTTGTTGCGCTTATTGTGTTTTGAAAATCAGCGAAGTTCAAACTTTTTTGCCCTTTTACGCTGATTTTTCAAATATAAAAAAGAACCCAACCAATTGCTTGATTGAGTTCTTTGTGGAGAGAGAATATTAGTGCTTTTACTTCACCCTAACCTTTTCACCGTGATGGATGTATATGCCTTGATGGGTAGGGCGTTTCGCAATCTTGAAGCCCTGCAAGGTGTACCATTCGCGATCATCATCGTCGTCGGTGATGGTTCGAATGCCTGTTACGTTGTCGAGGCTGAGAACGTAAGGGGCTTCAAGTGTTCCGTATGCGCTATCGCTAACGAAACGCTTCTCATTCTCAATGACATACTCCTTGCCGTCGCTCCATACACGAAGCTCTACCGTAGAGTGCTCGTCATCGGAAGAAGAACCCATGACGGTGAGGAAGTAATAATCGTTGTGGATGCTTACCGCACCACGGCACTCGCCATTGACGAAGGCTCCTACCTCGGCATCCTCTATGCGCTCGCCATCCTTCTCGACAACGGCGATGAAGGTCATGTTGTCTGGGAATGGACTGTCATCCACAGGTACGAAGTGTGATGCCTTGCCGTATTCCTTTGCTTTTGCAAGCCTACGTGAATGTCGGCTGCCGTTGGATGTGCGTGGATAGTGGAATGTCTTTGTCTTGTTGGACTTTGACTGATAGAGGTAGCCCTCACCCGGAACGATGCTGGTTAGCAGTCCTTCCCAAGTGCCACGCTCGCCATAAACAGCATATCCCTTACGGTTCTTCACCATATCGCCAACCTCTGGCTGCAAGTCGGCAAATGCCTCGTCAGGTGACATTATGCTTCCTGATACAGAGCCTATCCAGTTGAAGCCGTGGTGTATCGTCTGTTCGCTTTGCGTCACGTCGATTGTCTTACCGTAGATTTCGAGAGTGGTGTTGGAAGATACCTGTACCTTATACATATTGCCCGGCTCAATGCTTGTGAGCAAGCCGTTGATTGAACTGCCGTTGCTTACGGCTGATGCAAATGCTGTCTTGCTCTTCACATACTGATACTTGCCGAGTTCAGAACTGCTCTTAGGCAGAATATTCCTTATGTCGGTATCATGTGGCTGTACGTAGATTGACATCCATGTCCATCCCTTTGGCAGAGATACCGTCTGGAGCACTTTCTCGGTAGAACGGAACTCGATAGGAGCATCGTATGAACCGACCAGAGCGTCAGGCAGATAGGTGAGTGATTCGCTCTGCGTACCGTCAGGCATGGTAAGCTCAACGATAGGGTAGGTGATGCCTGTTGATGCGTCATACATCTTGAAAGTGATGTTGCTGCGTCCTGTACTCAGGTCAGTAGCAGAGGCACCATAGACAATCATATCCACGAAGTAGGCATCGCGAGTGGAGACATATCTTGGCTTAGCCACGCCACAGCAATGATCCATTGCGTCGAAGGCTGCAATCATGGTCTCGGTATTCTCGCAGATCTTATCACCTACATATACCTGACCTGTCACAGTCATATTGCTCTCGTAACGGTTCTGGTTCACAACCCAGTCCTCTGGAGCATTACCTGTAACAGTGACATTTACCTGAAGCACACGTTGTATGCCAAGGTGGTCGGTGAGGTATATATACTCCGTATGCTTGCCGATAGGCGCACTTGGACTTATGGTAAACTCTATCTCGTCATAGTAGTTGCGGATATAGTCCATAGGCTTATTGACTGTCATCCATGTAGGCAAGCCTGAAATCTCGTAGTATTGTGAGGTTCCAGTTGAATTGAATATCAATTCCTTCCATGAATATGATTTATCCCACTCCTTGGTAATATCCGTGACGGTAACGCCAGAACCGCCCCAGCTAACGCAGGCGAAATCGGCATGGAACATCCACGATACCGTTTCTGAGTCATTGCCGTGCTCATCCTTGATATAGTCAACGGTCGCTACGAAGTCGTTATTATCCATAAGCGGTAGTGACTGGTCTGGGAAACTGAAGTATATCTCATCGGCAGAAGCCGTGAAGTTGAACTGCGTCTCGTCAAGCTGCATCTTCGTAGAACCTGGTTTCAGGGCAGGGGCATTGACGCTCTGCTCAGGCTGATTCTCAAGTTTGATGACAGAGCCCTTGGTGCCGAAGTTCTTGCCAGTGAACGTGCTGACTATGTTACCCTGACTGCTGCGGTGAATCTCCTCCATAGGGAAGTAGCCGGCAAGTCCAGGATAGCTGTTGTCCATGCGCTCATACATACGGTCGGCTATCAGGTTGCCGTCGAGGGCGGCACTCCAGATACGAACATCGTCAACATCGCCTGTGAAACGGTTTGTATCCGTCTCTCCTGATATGTCGCCGCCAATCATCATATAGTGCGAACTGATACCTGGTATGCCAGTATCTGACAATACCTTGACAGGCTGGCCGTCAATGTAGATTATTGCACTCGTGCCTCTTCTCACATTGAATGCCAGATGATGCCAATGGCTGTCACAATAGTTGCTTGAAGACAGGATCACGTCGGCCATTACAACATCAGGTTGAACCACGTCGTCAACGGTTTCTGTAGCCAGAACCTTGAGTTTCATGCGGCCCTCGTCAAATCCTAATGTGGTGCGTGTCTCTGTTACCGTATGCCTTGTGGTATATTGGTAACGTCCTAATTCCTCGTTGAAGATAGAGTCGGTAACCTCCCATTTCTGGGTAGAGCCATTCTTAGCAGACAGCAATGTAGCCTTGCCCTGGTTGTCTTCCTCGTTGCCTCGGAACCACATCTCAAAGGCGTAGTTGTCGGTCTTGCTTGGGTTGAATGAGCTGATATCCACCTTTAGCGCACTTCCCTCTTCGCCAGAGATGTGAGCGGCATAGTTCACATTATTAATATACCAGCTCTCTGTATCCATGTGCATGTTACGAGAGCGAGCACGGTCGGTGAGCTGAGTGCCATGTCCTTCATCCATGCGCCAATAGCCAACCAATCCGGGGGAATAGGAAGCCCTTACGCGGTTGCGTGACTCGTAGAGCTCGTCAGCCGTTATGTCTGAGTTCCAGATTGACAATGCTGCAATCATGCCCTGCATACCGTCACCGCCGACACCCAGTTTTCCGTGGCCGCTCAGTTCCTTAGCCGTAACATTCTTGCCCACATATCTTGGTGCCTTGTCGTCAGGCAGCACGTAGAGCATGCTGAGTCGGTTCTCATTGTCGGTAGTGCTCTTGTGCTTGTAGTTGAGTGCCATGTAAATCCACTTGTTGGCAGGCAGCCAAGTATCAGTTTGATACACATCATCTTTATCGCCTACACGAGCCTGAAGTCTGCCATTATCGGTAGTGGATAGTGACAGCAGGTTGTTCTCTGTTCCGATGCTGATGATAGTGCCGTCGCCCTGACGGTAGAACCACATGTCGAAGGCATAGTCAGAGTTGGTGAGGTCGTAGAGAGCATCGGTCTCAATACGCTTGCCGTTGAGCTGAGCCGCTACGTCAGGATAAAGACCCTCGGAAACTACATTGTTCAGACCGCCTTCGATGAGGAAGTTCTTGGTCTTGCTCAGGGCATTGCCATTGAGTAGCTCATTGAAGCGCAGGTGCATGTTGTTTCGGTTCAGGAAGGTGAGCTGTCCGTCCTCTGGACTGACCATACCGAGAATCTTAGGACCATGAGTGTCCTGTGTGAGTTCTACGATTTCACTTTCGTATGTTACCTCGGCATTGCCATAGAGTCCGAATGTCTGTGCCTGAACTTCATAGATGCCATCCTCATGGAACTTCACGGATTCCGTGAACTGACTACCCTCTGGCAGAGGCTCGTAGCCTAATGGCAATAGAGTCTCTATTGATGTCCACTGCTTGATGAGCGTCCATGAGTCGGTACCCTTGCGGCGGTAGCGTAGTCTTACGCCCTGCAATCCCTCATCCTGTCGGTTCAGGTTGTATAGCTTTGCAGTAGCTCCCGTGACACTGTTGCCCTGATTGATTATTGTATGGTCAATGGCAAGGTCGATGTGTGAAGAAGCTGGTACGAACTCTACGCGCAGTTTCACATCCTCGCTTGACACGGAGGGGTCTTTTTCTGATTTCAGTTGCAGCACTATGTTTTCATAGTTGGTGATGCTACGGTCACTCTGTGCCACAATGAGTGTAGACTCAACGACCTGACCGCCCTTGAGCTTAATGAGACGACCTGTCTTACCATTACTCAGAGGCACACCGTCAATAGTCAGTATGGCACCATTTGGATTCGTGCCCTGCTTTACTCCGAGGATATAGTTACAGATGTCATTCGTTTCACTCTGGTTAGACAGCTGCAACGTGAACTTAGCCTCGCTTCCTGTAGGGATATCCGTAAGTTCTGCCGAGCCAATAACCTTCAGCTGAGGTTTCTCCACCTGCATGGTAGCCTCGTTGAGCTTTGTTCCCTTCTGGTAGAATTTCGTGTAGCTCGCATCCTCGTAAGGGTTAGCCGTCTGACCGCCACGGGTTATGAATATAGGTCCCCATCCTGATGGAGAGTTATATACGTCCACGCTCAGAGCCGTGCGCAGGTCACTATCGCTCATCGTCCATGCTATGCTCTTCGAAGTGGTGTTGGAAACGTCCATAGTATTCGTATTTCCATCAGAGATAGTGCTCTTGATAAGAAAGTTCACACCCGCATCGTTGAACATTATGCCAGACTTCATATCATTGTCCCATGTTAAAGTATAACTGTGAGAATGACTCTTAGAAGACTTGTTTGACGACTCGGTGGTCTGGCTGACCTTAGAGCCACTTGCAATGGAGAAGTTGTCAATGTAGTAACTAGAGCTGTTGTTGATAGCCTCCAGTTTGTCACGCTCATTGTCGGCTATGCGCTCTTGCCATATCTTTATCTGATTGATGGCATACTCCACCTCGTCCTGGGCATCCTTGTCCTTCGTACCGTCTATCATACGGTAGCTTGGGAAACCATTGGTAGCCGCAAGTTGTTCGTTGCTCCAGAAATCAACATCACCGTTGGCATGTCCAAACTCCGCATCCTCAGGTGTGTATTTGGTATAGTACATCACCTTACCGTCTACAACAGGGGTGTTGTTCTTGTCCCAGTGATCAGCAGTGATATGTCCTTCTTCCAGTTTAGAGCGGATAATGGCCTTCCAGTTTGGAATCAGCGTGTTCAGGATATATGCCTGAGGATAGATGAATGTAGTACCGAAGTTCTCGCTAACGGTGAGACCGTCTTTTTCTGCAATCTTGAACGAGCCGTCATTCTGTTTGAAGAGTCCAAGTATACGACCTTTGCTGAAGAGTAGGTTTGTGGAGCGTCCTATGTATGTATCGCCGCTCTCAGGAACGTACTTCATCGTTTCGAGATCAATCACCATCTGACTTGGTGTGGTCATGGCATCGGTCACGGTATAGGTGCTGCTGTTGTTCGAAGCCTCGCTGTCACTCCATTTGTCAGATATAATCTCTGTCTGTTGTGACACAGCCTTCAGCTTGGACTTTGTAAGTGTAGCAATACCGAGCACCGCTCCCGTGCTTACCTCCCAGGTAGGAGTCTCGCTGAGGAAGAAGCCTGTCCCGACACTCTTAGTTGTATTCTCCACATGAGTAAAGCTGGTAGAGTATATTTCCTTGTTCGTAATGGATGCGACAGAAGTAGAGCCTGGAGGACGACGGATAATCATATCCACGGCATCAGGACCGCTTGTCACGAAGTTAGTGCCACTACCGATACCACCCAACAGAATCAAGTCGAGAGCATCGCTCTGTGAGTCAGGTGCATGCCACATGTAGGTGCGGCCATCAATCTTTGAGCTGATGCTAAGATTTCGGAGATTGCCCTTTGCAAGATTAGGCCAACCACCTTCCCATTGGTATGCTATGTGTCCGACGGAATCAGGTGTCACCTGTATGTTCATCGTCTTGTAAGCTTCTCCCACTTCCACTTCCTCGCTGCCTACGGTTGCTTTCTCGCCAAACACGGTAGTGGTAGAGCTTGCATCGTTCATGATGGTGAAGACGGCATCCTTCGGAATCTCCTTGTATTCACGCTCTGTGTCGAGATTCTTGTAGCTTTCAAATACGTCAATGCCAAAGTCATACATCTTGTTCTGCAAGAAGATAGGATGACCGTAGTTATATCTGTAGCCTTTGTCAGTATAGGTCAGTACTTCCACGGAGTCAACCGTGTTGTCAATGTTGGAAACAGCTATTACACGTTCGCCAAAGGCACCGTTCTTCATATTATACTGCTTGACTGTGATGGTCGGGTCAGCGCGATACTGGCGAATCATCTTAGCACTGTATTTGTAAGAACGCATCACATCACCCACTGAGAGCGTGTCCTTCTTCATCTTCTCGTCAATGGTGTTAGTGGCATCAATGACAGGTAGGTTCTGGCTAAAGATTTCCAAGTCATCGTAAGCCTTACCGTTAACGAACTTGATACTCTCGACCTTGTATTTCAAAGGAGGCAGCATAGCTGAGAACTCTCCTGTAGCGGCATCAGTGGTGATATAGATGTAATTTGTCTCATCAGGTTTATTGCCACCAGCACGATATGCCGTACTCTTGATGCTATCGGTAGCACTCTCTACAGGGATGTCAGTCTTGCCGTATGTGCCTTTACCGTGGTCGTCAATGATATAGTTGAACGAACAATTTGCTTCCTTGCCAAGGCTGAGCTTGATAGTAGCCTTACCCAGACGGTTCACGCTGCGGTGGAAAGCGAGAGGCGCATCCTGATCAGAGAAACCGCCATTGATACGTCCTGTCACGTTCACAAGCGTAGAATCCACAAAGTTGACAGTCTCGGCTTTCTTGAAGTCGTGTTTAGTGCCGTCAAGAGGGAATGAAGTGAAGCGGTGACCGTTCATGTAACATTCTATCATATGTTCACCTATAGGCACGGAAATCTCGTATTCTCCGTTGGCATCACTATACACACCTTCCTTTGACTGCACTAGGTTGCCGTCAATCTTGAACTGCACGCTATCCACAGGGATATCGGTATTCAGAAATGTTACCTTACCCTTTACAGGGAATGAAGAAACATCGGTAAAGTCGTAGCTGTTGAGTGTCAGATTGCCATTGCCGATGAAACCGTTGCGTGATATAGGTGAGAACTCATGAATGCCACAGGCAGGTGTGAGGGTATAGGTTGAACCGGAACCTACGAATGGGATGCCACGGATAATATATTCTCCGTTGGCATTTGTAACGGTATAGCGTGACAATTGGTTAGTGGCAGGAACGATGCGTGAAGTCGAAATATTGTTGCCCACGGTGGCATGACGGCTATTAGGCATGTCGTTTGCGTAGGATGCATCGAACACGTATCGGTTCAGACCTTCATCCATAGGCCAGTAAAGCATAAGTCCTGACTCGCGTCCGTTGAGTACCCGGTCAGCATAGCCTGTCTTCTCCTTGTCTGTGAGAATATGATTCCATACACGAACCTCGGCAAAGTTACCCTTGAAGGCATTATCCTTTGTAACGCCTTCTGCACCGCCTATTGAGAATGTAGAATGCTTTTTTACTACAGAGAAGTCATGAGTTGTTGTGGTTGTAGCCACTTGTTGTGGTGAACATGCTTGCAGCAGATTATCACTATTTTCCAATGGAGAATAGAGTGAGCCGTCAAAAGAGATTGGCACACCATTATACATCCTGCAATTAGGCTCTATGCTGACAGCCTCCTCGGAAAGATGAACATCACCCTGGTTATTTTGATAATTAATGTTGCTTGTCGAAACATCATTCACAGTAAGGGTCAATGCACCATTGCTGTTTTCTATTGTCAGCAGGGAATATATGTCTGCTGGCAATGTAATGCCAGTTGTGTATGTTCCTGTTGAGGAGTATGTTTCGTATGAGTATGCTATCGGCTCCTGCAGTTTCTTTACTGCACGGAAGAGGTCCACCCTGTAACTGCTGATATTAATCGTGTTTACCAATGTAAATCCCTCGTTCTGCCACTCTGTGATGCACATGCTTCTTTTCTTATTGCCGTATATTATCACACCGTTGCTCAGTTCCTTATAGCCTGAGCCGGATGCGATAGCTCGTAGCACATTGATTTGTGAATAGCAATTGAATTTCTTATACTCTATATTGCTCTTGAGCATAAGTTTATAGCCATTCTCTGTCTGAGAACCGACAAGAATCTGACCTATACCAGGAATATTTCCGATTACAGCTCCTTCGCTCAGACCTCTATCCGGACGGACAAACATCTGCACGGTGTAGCTCTTGTTCTTACCGAATATCTTGGCTATTTCAGCGCTGTCAGCATTCCACGTGATACCCGTAGAAGCTCCCTCGATATACTGTGATGCTGCCTGTACGGAATTGTCGTCACCTGTATTCGATGGACGTAATGACAGACGTACATCCTCAACAGCCGAACCGGAACCGAAGGTGACGCGACCGGATATAACGCCTCATGCCTGGCAGAATCCTACATCGTAGAGGGTATTCTGCAAGATATTCCCGCTATATACATCCACCTTATACTCGTAATAGTAACCTGGCTGTACGGTATTGTCCTCGAAGGTGTATAGCTCTGATTTTCCATTAGCAGTGTGAATCTGCATAAACTCATCATTGCTATTCACATAGCGACGAGAGAGAACGTATGTGTCGTTAGCAGTTCCCGTAGGATTAGCTTTCCAAGACAGACGCACGGTAGCATCGTGAGTTCCCTTGGTTGCTTCAAACGTTTTTACCGTGGTGCCTTCAAGGATTCCTGCCGTAATGACATCACTCTCAAAGCTATACTTATCGTTTAGGATTGACAGTACGACCTTATACTGATAGCGTGTGGTTATATCCTTCAGATCACTGTCAATGAAATTCAGAGTGCTTCCTGCTGATGGCTGGGCATCACCAGTCACAACGCCGAACTCGCTCCACTGGGTATCATTCTTACCCTTACGCATCACCTTGAAACTTACGGAAGAGGCATCGACAGGAATACGTGAATACTCCCATGTCAGCTTCACCTTGTCGGTAACGGTAGTGTCCTGCCTCAAGCTATGAATGTCCACAATAGGTTGGGTGTCAAGCACTTTTGTGATAGTACCGCCCAATCTGTTGATTAAGGCATTGTCAGGACTGTTGAGTGATGCACTACTAATGCCATTGTTTACCCATTCGGTTGGCACATTGAGTAAGAGGTACTTATAGAAAGAACCTGTCTGAATACCATCATCAGTATAGCTCATGGTGCCGCCATCGGTACTGTCGAGAGTACCGCGTTTGCTCCATGACTTGCCAGAGAGGGCATTGCCGCTTGCATCGGTCTCCACCCTATATATAAAAGGCGTAACGGCATAGTAGTTGTTGCCCATAGGTGATGACCATGACAGAGCCGAAGCCTTGTCGAACTGGCGGAACTCGGTGGTTGCGGCATCAGGTTCAGGCACCACATTGAAGACGTTGGTCTTGTTATATGAAGATGTTAAATTCCAATAGTAGTTCTTCTTGTCTTTCACACCCTGGTTCACACTTATGCTCACGTCAATCTGCTTTGGATTGCCAACGCTCTCAGGAATTGTAGAGTCGAAACTCTTCTCCTGATTCTTCTCGCAGTTGTAGGTTTCCTTTACAGTCTCTATGCTACCGTCCTGCTTGTGATAGGTATAGTTCACGTTATAGGTACACACACGTGAACGCATGTCACTAACCCTGTTTGGGATGTCATCAGGCAGTTTAGGTATTGTGAACTTGATGTTGTCGGGACTTGTACGCTTACAGGTGTATTTGCTGGCATCAATAGCCGACAAACCCAATGAAGTGCCAATCTGACATGAATAGGCAAGTATTTTAGTGTATGAGTCGCCGTTGGAATGATTGAAGGTATATCCAATCTTCCATGTACTGCCAGCCATCGATGCAGGGTAGTAAAAGTCAATTTCGGCTGTCATGTAATGGTAGTCACTTCCCCATTTATACAACCAAAACGTGGTGTTGGTAGTTGTGATATCCGACTGACCGGCAGAATTGTTGAACCATGCGCGGGAGTTAGCGTCAGACAGGTATGCCTTTACCTTTGCCGTCTGTGATTCGTCACTACCCTCGTTAATATATTCCAGATATAGGAGGTTAATCGTTGTTGCGCCATTGGTGGCAAACACCGTACCGCCCTTCGAATACGTGTTCTTCGAATCGAGGTCGGCAAGGAATACTTCCAGTCTTAGGTGGTCTGAATATTGAGCTACTTTGTATTTGCTCTCATCGAGTACCCAGTCACTGGCGTATGACGACATTGATAATGTGCATAGCATTATCATTAGCATTAATTTCTGCATGATCCGTCTGCTCGGGATCTCAGATATTAGATTTCGTGTGTTCATATTGTAATTAATTTGATTTTACAAAGGAAATAAGCTGAGATACAATTACTATTAAGCTATGCGCTATTTTAATCATAATAGCACATAGTAAACCGTCAAAATAGTATGAATATCAGTCTGCTTCTTCAGCACTAACATAGTCAGAGCTGTATCTTATGTCAGCCTGATTCTGGTAGTATCTGTTATCAAAGGGGGAACTCTCAAGCAGAGCTTGTGAGCGAAGGCGGTGAAGCCTGTATTCTGGTGTCGTGTATTTCTTTTTCATATAATGGAAGTGTAAGATTTTTTTCTTTAAGTGTAAGATTATTTCTGTATGTATTTCTTACCGTTTACTATATAAATTCCTTTTTCCGGCTTGCTTATACGTTGGCCGTTAAGGTTGTAGAAACAGGAATCAGCATTAGGGTAGTCGGTAACCTGTAGTTCGTAGTTGTCAATCCCCGTCGTGTTGTCAGAGAAAACAAGCTCGAATGTTGCACCCTCCTTAGCCAGACTTGCGGTAGGGATTTGCAGATAGGCACGGTTGGCAGGAATCAAGCCACCTGAAGTCGGATGGAAAGCCGCATTCTTCAGAATGATGTTGGTCTTGTCGCCTTCGGTTGCACCTATCTGAGTAGCTTCGGTCACACCTTTCAGCATACTATTTGCATATACTTCCCTGTCAGCGTTGGCTTGTTGTGTATTCAAGTCATCGAAGGAGTCAATGCGTAGCAAGTCAGCGTATCCAGAGGAACTCTCCGTCTTGTGTATGAGAACACCCTGACCTGCAACGATATGCCAAACACGCTGGAGATGCACATATTGTGAGTTCTCATAGCTGTTTGCCACATAGAAAAGCATGTTAGAGCCATAGTCTATGTCCTGAAACGTAGCATTACCGCAGAAACTGATAAGCTCCTTGTCGATAGTGAATCGACCACATACATTCGCCCTGCCAAACACTTGGTTTGACACCTGTGCAGCTGGGAGTACGACTGTCACTTCATCAGTCAGGATATTATTTATAGTATTGTCTGTCCATGAAATTGCTTCTCCGGAATAATTTCCAATAACAACCTTGTCGAGAACATCTGTAGTACCTAAACTTGTCAACAGGGCATACATATTGTTAACCGACATATTGTTGCCCAGGTTAATCAAGGTCAGATTGCTGTTGCCACTACCAAAGACATTACTCTCAAATACAGGATTTCCATTATCAATGGTCAGGGTAGCTAATTTTGAATTGGCATCTTCAAACGCTCCGCTTCTCACAGCGGTGACATTCGACGGAATGACAAGTTCCTTGGCATCCTCACCTTTTGTCGTCAAACCAGTAATAACGTTCTCATCCCCATACGTGAAACAGTCACTTTGGGCATGACACATTATAGTTCCAGTTGCCATAAGTAGCATAATAAGTGTAGTTCTATTCTTCTTGTGTGTATCCATATCTTAATTTGTCTTGGTTTCGGTTGCAAAGATAAGCATATTTTTTCACAAAACGAACAAAATAGTAAAAAAAAGATATTAGAGAATAAAATATTGATCGTCCGACATTATTCGTTTCTAAGTATCGTGTCACTCGTAAGGGATGATAAAAAAGAAATCAACTATATCGAATTGGGTTGAGTTGTAATTTTGTAATATTATGATTACAGCACTTTTTTGCGATTGATGGAGATATGATAGTCTAGAATGTTTTATGACACGCCCAAAATTGACTGTAAAAGAAAGAAAACGTACTGAAATTTAGTAGGTTATGCGAAGAAATGAATATATATATTGAAGAACAGAGAAAACAATCTAATCTAGTGACACCGCTTAACATTTTTATAATATAAGAATGATTATAGCCCAAATATCATGCTATAACTATACTTCATACTCTCAAAAACAGAAGAAGGAGGCCCCCTTTTAGGAAACCTCCAAATAGGCATGTAAAGTGGCAGCTTTCATGTAAAGACTATGGCTGCTTCAGCATCGGTTTGCCATTAATCACATCGTTTATATCATTATATGATTTATATCGGACGGATTCGTCAACGGCATTGTCAGGATATACACTTAGTATCTGCTCTGTTGTCTTGATACCAGCTTCATCATTATCCAGATAGCAGTGTATCTTTTCATAGTCAGCAAGGTATGGTAGAACTGATTTCAGATTCCCGACCGAGTTCATGACAAAGTAATCACAATCTTCATCGATACATAAACCTATATTCATCCATTTTTTTATCGTAACATAGGTAAGCAGATCGAAGAAACCTTCAAAGACACAGCAATGCGTTAGTGGATTCCTCGAATGATAGATAGCTGAAATTGCTTTCTTGCCTATACTGCGTTTACAGTATTTGTTCCTGGCTTCCATGCCTCCTTCGACATTGGCAAAGGCAATCGCATAGTATTGTTTGCTGTTGATAGTGTAGTGGACTTCCTTGCAATATTGTTTTGCGACATCATAATCCACCCTTCGTTCCAGAATATAGTCACGTAGATATGGATGTGCGAGTTCATAGATTCCAGTGACGATAGTTTCCGAATCGTCTTTTTCTTGCTTTTCCTTAAGCCTGATATAACGGTTTTGGTCTTCCTTCATCCTGGATTCGTAATCCTCTGAATATTGTAGGTTATACTCTCGGACAAGTTGTTCGAGTTCCAATAAAACATGATGGATGTCCAAATTCGGATTCATCTTACTATGTAGATTGACGATATTGCCGCCTTCTCTTTTCCCGTAGTCATACCACAGGTTTTCGGCTGGATTTACAGCAAAGGATGGAGAACTCTCAGTCCTGTAAGGAGAAAGATAAAAATATCTGCCTCTGCTTATGTATGCAACTCTATGTCCAGTAACATCTAGGTATTGCCGAATGCTTATGGAACGTATTTCTAATATTGTCATTTTTATGTAATGGGTATTCTGTTTGTTTTTCCCCTTATTCTCTTATTGATTCGCGCGTGTGCGCGTGCGCGAAAAGTTTGTTTATATATATACGCCTAAACTTAAACCTGTAAACTTAATCATCAACATCAAGAATTTCTGGGTGGAAGTTATAGCCATCTTTATCATGGGTGACGATTTTCTTGTTCATCATAGCTTTAAGCAGATCCTTAACCCCGTTTGTTCCTCTTTTGTAACCTTCTGTAGCGTAGGCTTGCATTAACAGATCTACCAAATCGGTATATTTTACAGAGAGAGTAGATGTAAACAGCTTTTTGAGAATGGTCAGGTGAATATCATTTGAGAGGGATGTCAGAGGCTTATCCTTCGGCTTCAATACTGTCACATGACAACTGTCTGACAAAACAGGAAGTGAATTGTCATCAATCTGAAACGCAAAAGACGTAAATTCCTTGTCTCTCATATGCATTGGCTTAACCTCACTGATGTTGGAATCATTCTTGTCTTTGCTTATAACAAGGACTGTTTCCGCCTTATTTTCCAGCTCGGTACCAATGTGACCTCTGGTGTTGTTGTCATTCTTGTTCAGATGCAGGACACAATGGATATGGAGTTCATATTTGCTCGTCCATGCCATCAGCATTGTCATGACATCTGTAGATTCCTTAGCATTATTGATATCATACATCAGATCTCGTAAACCATCGATGATCACAAGTCCTACGCCTTCACTCTTTCTCAATGAATAGTCAATGAGTGCAATACGAAGGGCTGGTGTGAACTCGCGAAGACCATACATCTTGATTCTTTTGTCCTCTTTCTTCAGACTGAGACCTGCAAGTCTGTATATCCTTTCCACTACATTATGGCAATGATAACGGCTCTGCTCTGTGTCGAAGTAAATAATCTTACGCTTACCTTCTGGAAGGCTTGCACGATAATTGAGAATCTTGCCATTGATGATGGCTGCTGAGACCATAGCGGATATATTGAAGGTCTTTTTGGACTTTGCCTTACCTGTTGATGCACTGAAATTTCCAAAAGTGGCTATGGTACAGTCGCCTATCCACAATATCTGTGGGGGTAAAGGAGGCTTTTCTGTAGCCTTTACTTCTCCTTGATTCAGAATCTCTTCCAGTTCCGCATCTGTAAAATTTTCCTTGCCAATCATGCTGATTTCCAAGGAACTCTTCCATGATTTCGTATCTTTCTGTTTATTGTTCTTTGCCATTGTGCAATCTGTTTGATCTTATGCCATTGAGTACTATTTCTGATTTCTTCAGAAGCACAGTCAAATCTTCATCAGTGAATGTCTGAGAATATTCAATTGACTTGTGTGATTGAGGATTATGTTTCTTCTTCCGGCTCATCTGCATATTGGATTTCTTGTTGATGATTTCTCTTTACCCACTCCAGAAGTTCTTTCTTGTCGAAATAGACGATTTTGCCTCTTGGCTTGTAGTGTGGGATCTTTAATTTGCTAGTCAGCTTGTAAAGTTGAGACTGTGACAGTTCAAGAAACTTACATGCTTCAGGAACGGTAAACACATCCTTCATCATATACTGGTCATTCTCCAAACTTTCAAGCCTGTGTATGAACTGCTTGATATTCATTTCTTCAAGTTCCTTGACTCTAATATCAAGAAGTTCCATCTTTTTGGCGAGAATCTTGATGTCGAGCTTTTCTTTACTCATAGTTACCTGTGGTTTTATATTAGACAATAAGGTAGCTACCCCCGAATTGAACCGATTCGGCGGCAAAGGTACTTCCTATAAGTCATATACCAAGTGAAACGATGCTGACCTTTACTTTAGGTCAACCTCTATCTCAACCTTTTTTGTTTCACTTGGTAGTTTTTCTTTCATTCTACATGTTCTTTAAGTTTATTGATTAATTCTTTGAATGGCTCTAATTCACCAATGGAATTGAATAAGGCACGTCTTTTACGACTGATGTTCGAGGTGATGGATGACTTTGTTATTGATTTCCGAGCTTTGGTTGATTTCAAAAGCTGGTTTTCCACAATCAAAACCTGCCATCCCCTAACAAGGAACTTGTAATGTGCAAGGGCATTAAGCATAAGAAGCAACCAAGTCATCTTCCTGACAATAAGAGGTTGCTGCAATGTACATGAAAAGAATCCTTTCAGTTCAGACTCGTCAATATCATGGTCAAACAGTTCCTCTTGATTGATGTAATCAATCAAGATGCGTATCTGAGCATCGTTAAACAGTCCCATCTTCTTGCCATAATCATGAACATGCTCAACGCTGTTGAACTCTTTCAGCATGATTGCAAAGTTCTCAAAAACGAATGATTCCTTGTTGAAGTATTTTTCTATAAGGTCAAGTCGTTCTGTCAGCAACTCATAAGCAGTACTGACATTCTTGATGTGCATTCTAATCAGATGCTCATCTCGTGAAAAGTAAGGAAGCTGATAACTGATGAAATCATTGACAAAGCGTTGATAAAGCTTGTTGCCATTGACGATTTCCAACTGGTACTGCTTGTAGGCAGCATACAAAATAGCCCAAAGCTCATCGACTTCGGACTGCCCAATCTCAGTTTTTGTGTATTGTCTGAGACAACGAGAACACAAAAAGAGAGAGCACGGAAGACTGTTTTCTCCGTTTCATAATCTTTTTGTGAATAAAATAATTTGTTAAATAATGATATATGGACTCAGCATTGCTGCGTTATCCCCCTTTGAATACAATCTTAAATTTGTCTATTGGATTGAATGTTGTTGCAAATTTTATTTACGTAATATACCGTCACACAATATAAAATATGTTGAGATCTTCTAAAATTTAACCTTAGACGAATGATTCCCTTCTTCTTTTAGTTTTTCTCATGTTATTTCCCGTTCCATATCAATGAATTTTGGATAACAGAAAGATTCCTTCATGTCAAGTGAGAATATCTAGTCGCTAATCTATGATGATGAATTGATTGAAAAAGCGAAGGAATCATAAGTGAAAACATTATGTGGAATTATTCCCTCTAGACTTACAAATATGAAAATTGGGTGTAAATATAAAAAAGGATGTAATTCCGTTAACTCGGAATTGCAGGCTTTTTCTTCTATTTATGCCATATTTGATTGCTTGTGACATTCTATGAGTCGCTAATTTTTGGGTGTAAAATTGGGTGTAAAAAAAGAAACCCGCTGAAAATCAGCGGGTTATGCGGAGAGAGAGGGATTCGAACCCCCGGTACCTCTCAGTACGTCGGTTTTCAAGACCGATGCAATCGACCACTCTGCCATCTCTCCAGAACTTCTTTCGAAGTGCATCAGTTGAGTGATTTCTGAATTGCGATGCAAAGGTAGTAACTTTTCGTGAAACTACCAAATTTTTTCTAGACTTTTTTCAAAAAATCTTTCAAAAAACGTGTTTTCTGTTGAAAAGTGTGAGTTTTCTTCAAATAAAGGCACTTTTTATTATGGTGGGCTCTGAAAATGACTCTATTCCTTATGGAGCAATTTCAGAACCCACAATTAGTAAAATTAAAGGTCGTTTGCATCAAATGTGGTGAACACGTGACCGAAGGCTCCTATTGATACGGTCTTTGGCTTGTCGTCGATATCTATCTTGCCAACGCTGAACACGAAATAGTTGTCAACGGTGATAGCCGTCTCGAAAGCTGCACCAAGAACCTTTGAGGTTACTTTGGATGTGATCTTGGAAAGACTGCTGCCTAAGTCGGAATCTATCTTTCCTACCTTGTCGTTAATAGCGGAATTGATAGCACCGTTCATTTCTTCCATGACGGCATCCTTGTGTGCCTGCTTGTCAGGGCAGGTTACTACTGCAACTAATACGACTGCAATGACGATTGCTAATGATAAGAATTTTTTCATACTCGATATTTTTAGATGTTGTTTGTTTCCCTTTTTTTCGGCAATAGGATAGAAGTTAGGTTTGCCCCGTTGATGAAGTTGTCGAGATCCACGTGAGTCCAGATGCCGTGTACATGACCTCTTTCTGAGCGTTGCCAGAGGATTGGGCGTATCTCTGGGTGGTCAGGCTCGTGGGAATAGTGGGCTATCCAGAGCGGATAGTCGTTGAAGGCAGGGGCGAGGTACTTCTTGTAATATCGCTGGTTGCTGTAGATGACAGGCTTCGCACCTGTTTCCTGTTCTATCAGTTTTGCAAGACGCATAACGCTATCCTTTAGGTGCTCGATATTGCTTGGCGTTGTACTTAGCGATTCTACGTCGATAACAGGGCGGAGATCCTGCAAAGGCAGATCAACGATTTTCTGAAAGTCGTGGAACTGGCTATCTACTGACAATGCCATAGTGAAGAAGATGTAGCTACCGACCGGGATTTGATGCTTACGACTCATCTCGATGTTGTGGTGATAGGCATAGTCGGGCTTTGCGTCCTTGCCAAATGCCCTTACATAGATGAACCGAGGCTTGTGATTGGATTGGCTCAGCTCGTCCCAGAAAATTCTACCTTGATGTATGGAAATGTCGATGCCGTCGAAAAACTCGGAATATTCCTTGCCGGCAAGCATGTCTTCCTTAGGCCATGTGAGTTCAACGTATCTGGGCTTCTCCTTCAGTTGGGGAGGCGCAACCTCCCTTGTCATTTCCCACAACACGAGTAATCCCGCCCCCGTGAGGAGCAGGACGATGAATATCGTATTGATGTACATGACTTTTTTGATAGACATAGGATTGTCAGAGTTAATGTTTTGCAAAGATAATCAAAAAAGATGAAAAATCAAACTCTTTGCAAACACTTTTAGAGTTTTTATGCTATCTTTGCACGCATTAATAAATACTTATATATATAAATAAGGTAGAAATGAAGAAAACGATTATGATGATGCTCATGGTGCTATGTAGTGCTATGGGATGTATGGCGCAGTCGGCTGCTGACAAGATCATCGGCACTTACAAGGCTGTGCAGGAAGGACGTGAGTCTAAAGTGAAGTTCACGAAGTTCGGGGATGGCTACAGAGGTCAGATTATATGGCTGAAGGAAACGAAGAATCCTGATGGCTCGGTGAAGACGGACATAAAGAATCCTGATAAGGCAAAGAGAAAGGTGCCAGCGGATAAGATTGTCATTATCGACAAGGTGACGTATGAGGATGGTATCTGGCAGAATGGCAAGATCTATGATCCTACGAGTGGTAAGACCTATAAGGTGGAAATCAGGTTCAGTGATGCCAAGACTCTTGAAGTGAAGGGTAAGCTTGGTCCTTTCTTCAAGAAGGTGTATTGGACGAAGTTGTAATGCAGAGGCATGATAAGGAAAAGAACGGTATTCGTAATGAATATCGTCCTTTTTATATCTATTGATTATCCGCAAAATGATTGGTCGCAATTAAGTGACACGCGGGCTGAACGTCGAAGAGGTCGGCGACCGAAGGGAACGGGCTGAAAGCCCAAAAGCACATAGCATAGGGCAACGCCCTATGTACAAAGCAGTTAGTATATTCGCCCTGTAAGGGCAAAAGCCCTAATAATAAATGCTTTTGCCCCTTCAGGGCGAAATTACCAACCTACATCTACCTAGGGCGATGCCCTAGGCTATGAGCTTTTGCCCCTTCGGGGCGCTATGGGTGATGCGGATAATTTTTATATTTTTTTCGGCACTACGCTAAATTAGAGATAGCGTGTTCTGTTAGGAAGCACATAATCCATACCTGAGCCGAGAACATCGGCTACCTGATTGATTTCGAGGAATGAGGTGTGGGTGCCCTGCTTACCACCGCTGAGGTATGCCACCATATCGGTTGGCTGGAGAACGCCGTCATCGAGGAGCTTGCGGAGAGCTGCGAAATAGTAAGCCTGTCCGTTAGCCTTCTCCGGCATGAAGATAGCCTCTACGCCGTAAGAGAGGGCGAGGTGACGCATGGTCTTCTCCTTGTAGCAGATAGCGAGCACAGGATACTTGCCACGGAAAGCTGCAAGGTTGCGTGCCGTGCGACCTGAGAAACTATCGGTGATGATAGCCTTGATAGGAAGCGCGAATGTAGCCTTTACTGCCTGCTTTGCAAGGTATGAGGTAACGGTTGGATTCTCCTCAAGTGGGATGCGGATGTCGTTATCGGTGAGCTTATCCTCCTCTGCCTGTGCAGCAACGGTGGTCATTGTCTGAACTGCCTCTACTGGATATTTTCCGTATGCAGTCTCGCCAGAAAGCATGATAGCGTCTGTACGGTAGTAGATAGCGTTGGCGATGTCGGTGATCTCGGCACGGGTTGGACGTGGATGCTTGATCATGGTGTGGAGCATCTGTGTGGCAACGATGACAGGCTTCTTGGCAAGCACGCACTTCTTGATGAGGATGCGCTGAATGCCAGGGATGCGCTGCTGAGGAACCTCTATTCCGAGGTCGCCACGAGCCACCATAATGCCGTCGGCAACGGTAAGGATTTCGTCGATGTTGTCAACACCCTCCTGATTCTCAATCTTTGCGATGATCTGAATGTCAGAACCGTATTCGTCAAGGATTTCACGGATGTCGAGAACGTCCTGCTTGGTGCGGACGAATGAGTGAGCGATGAAGTCGATGTCACGCTCAATAGCATATTTGATATTCTCCTTGTCGCGCTCTGTGAGTGAAGGAAGGTTGATGCGAACACCAGGCACGTTGACACTCTTGCGTGAACCCAGGGTAGATTCGTTCTGTACCTCACAAAGCAGATAGTCGTTAGTCTTCTCGATAACCTTGAGCTCCATCTCGCCATCGTCAATGAGGATGTCGTCACCGTTGTTAAGGTCGGTAACGAATTTTGGGTAGCTTACGGCAATCTGCTCGCGTGTGGTGAGGAGGTCAGGATTGCCTACGATGCGAACCTTGTCGCCAATATGGTATTCTATCTGATCTGCGTCTTGAATCTTGGTTGTTCGCACCTCTGGACCTTTTGTGTCGATAAGAATGGCGATACGGTTGCTGACCTGTCGCACATTGTTAATCAACTTATCCATGCCCTCGCGTGTGCCGTGGGCGGTGTTCATACGAACTACGTTCATTCCCGCTTCGAAGAGGGAACGAATAAAATCAACCTCGCATCGCAAATCAGAAATCGATGCAACGATCTTTGTCTTTTTTAGCATCATAACCTATATTCCTTATACTTTTTGAGTCGTTTGTGTTGGGATTTGTTATTCTAAATAAAGTTCATTATGAGTGTGCACGAATGTACACGAAAGAAAAAGTGCGTGTCAGCCCTCAAGGCTGGCGCACATCTCGTTTTCAGGGTGCAAAGTTACTAAAAAAAATCGAAACAACCGCAAATAGATTATTTCTTGTGATATTTTCTTCTGAAAATCCCCTTTTTCTTGAGATTGGATAACTTGTGAAGTTGAAGAGTAAAGAGGAGAGTTGCAACATATACGGTTGAAATATTAATGTTTCAATTAATGTCCCAATTAACGTCCAAATTAATGTGTTATAAAAAAGTGCCTTACGGCGAAACATTAATTAGGACACAAATTAAGACGTTAATTCTGACATTAATATTTTTGGAACGCAGGAAAACACAAATTAATGCGATATTAATGTGGAATTCATGATAATTAATGTTTCCTCACGAAGTGAAAACATATAATATCGCATTAATAACACATTAATTCCGCATTAATTTCTTAATCATACAGGTCGGAAAGTAATTAGAACGGGAATACTATTGTTGTGATGAAGATATTGGCAACAAGAATGATGAGGTTCATAATGAGACCAACTTTCAGGAAATCGCTGAACTTATATCCTCCAGGCACATAGACGAGGGTGTGGGTAGGAGATCCGATAGGAGTTGCGAAACTTGAACTTGCTGCTATCATCAGGGCTACGCAGAAGGTTAGTGGATTTACTCCCAATGCCAATGCTGCCGACATCGCGATTGGATAGAACATGGCTCCTGCTGCCGTATTGGAGATAAACTCGGTGATGAAAGTAGCCACGAGGCACATACAGAACAATACAATGTACGGATTAGTACCGCATACTTCGAGCAATCCGTTGGCTATTGCCTGTGCTATGCCTGTCTGTTCTATTGCCTTTCCGATACAAACGCTACCTGCAAAGACTATGATGATGTTCCAGTCGATGGATTTCATAGCCTGTGAAGATGTGCAGCATCGGGTTATTATCATTGCCGTAGCAGCCAACAGACAGCAGTTGAGCAATGGCAGTACCTTGAATGCGGATAGTGCCACCATCGCAATAAGTATAAAGGTTGAGACAAGTCCTTTCTTTGATGTGCTGTCGCTGTCTTCCATAGCTGCGGTTTCGAGCACGCCTTCAAGGTTCGGACATTGCATACCGCACTCGTTCACGCATCTGAGAATGTTCTTTGGAGTACCTATTGCATAGAGGCAGTCGCCGCCCATGATAAACTCGTCTGCCGATACCGGATATACAAGCTCATGGTCGAAACGCTGTATGGCAGAGATGATAATGTGGTTTGTCTTCAGATTGTATTTCCTGCTCAGTTCCTCTACTGTCATGCCGATGGCAGGATGATTTGATGGCACTACGAGCTCTACGTTGAGGTCGTCCATGCTTGATGAGTGCATAGGCGATTTCCTTTCGGGCAGAAGTTTTTGCATGGCTATCATACTCAACACTCCTACGGTAAGACAGAACAATCCGCATAGGGTAGGGGTGAGAATACTCAGTTTTATGCCTGTCTCTTCTGTGTAGAGTCCTGAAATGATAAGATTGGGAGGTGTGCCGATGAGGGTACAGATACCACCCATACCAGAGGCATAGCTCAAAGGGATGAGCAGTTTCGATGGAGAGATGTGAAGCTTCTGCGACCAGATCTTTACCACATTAATAAATAGGGCAACGACGGTTGTGTTGCTGAGCAAAGAACTGAGTACGGCAACGGGGAGCATCAATCGGGTGATGGCTCCTGTCAATGTCTTTGGAACTCCCATTAGGTTCTTTACCGTCCAGTTGAGCACCCCTGTATAGGTGAGTCCTGAGATTACGACAAAAAGAACTGCGACAACGATTACCGATTCCGAAGAGAAACCGCTAAAGGTGGTCTTTGCATCGAGAACTCCTCCGCATAGCAAGGCTACCATAACGGCAAGGAAAGCCACTTCCGTGCGGATCTTAGTGAATGAGAGTGAGATGAACATGGCGAGCACAACAAAGATGGTGTACCATGCTTGAAAATTTAGTTCCATAGTCTGATTATTTTTAATAAGTTGTAAGATCTATTTTCTAATGCAAGACGCAAAGGCATGGTTAGTGCCTCCGCGTCCTGAATATCGTTGGAATAAATAAATTTGATTTGTTCTTGCAAAGATATGAAATCTTGAACGAAAAAGAGAAGAAAATGGATGAAAAATGCAAGAAATGCAGTTATTTCTCCAATTTTGCTAAGCAAAGTTTGCAAAAACGCTCAAAATTTACTTCTCTGTAAGGGTGATAAGTGAATAAACGGGATAGCCATATCGACTTGTCCTGTCACCTTTATAGTCCTTGATTTTCGAAATGCTGTCGTTCCATTCCCAAGATTCGTCACAAACATCTCTAAAACCTTTGCACAGTAACTTATTTGGCGCTATCCATTTAATAGAGCCGTTGTTATTCTCACCGCCAAACTCTTCAAATGCCCAATGATAATTGATGTATTGACCGACATACACCATTCTTTTAGAGGAATCGTCAAAAAGATAGAATCGAATGTCACAGCGGAAATCGCAATCCTGTCCTGCAAAACCTGCATAAATACCATTCTTAGCGTACGAAGAACCTTGCGAATCCATAATCGTCGTGTCAGCCTTGTTGCCCATTGCCATAAACGAAATGTCACCAATATAATAGGTCTTGACCTCGTATTGGTCAGTTTGCTTATAGTATGTGATACCTGTAATATCGACAGGTTCAGAGGCTTCATCCACTTCTATCCCGTCGTTTAGGTATTTTTGCAGAAACTTGCCAATTTCTGTGGTTGAATCTTGTGCTTTTGCTATTAACTCCTTGCCTTTTGCAGACTCCAAAGCTATTTTCTGATGCTCCATTTCATAGGAGATACATAGAAGACTATCATATTCCTTTTGCGAAATGTACTGGAATACGCAATCATACATGCCATTGTCGGGAAGGAAACAAGAGCCACCATTTGCCTGAACTTTCTGGTATGGGTCTTCTTCCGGAACGTATTCTATGATGTTCTGGTTCTTACAAGCAATGAAAAGCAATGCGGAGATTCCCAATATGATTTTTCTCATTATTTTCATAATTTCAACAAAGCCTTGCATCCTTCGAGAATATCCCGATAGGTGGTCTCAAAGTCGCCTGTGTACCAGGGATCGGCAACATCGTGCGGATTATCGGTAAGGTCGAGAAGTCGGATGACCTTATGCTGGGTGTCCTCGCCTATGGTATAGCGCAAATTACGGATGTTATGCTGATCCATACAGATAATCATGTCATAATAGGCATACTCGCTACGGGTAATCTGATGTGCCTCATGTCCTTTGCAATTTATGCCGTGCTCAGCGAGTTTTCTGCGAGCAGGTGGATAGACAGGCTCCCCGATTTCCTCGGTACTGGTAGCCGCAGATGCAATCTCGAACTCATCTGCACGACCAGCTTCTTCCACCATACTGCGGAACATATACTCTGCCATCGGACTTCTGCAAATGTTTCCGTGGCATACGAACATTATTTTCTTACTCATACAATTTGGAGAGTAAATTTGGCTTACGCCAATTTTTTTTAGAAAGTAAATGGGAAGTAAATTATAATCAGTAAATTATATTTTTGAGAAGAAAAATTTCCGACAAAATAATTTACTGGCTATAATTTACTGGTCTAATTTACCCCTAATTTACTTTCCAAAGAAAAGCCCCACGCAAGTGGAGCCTTTCCTTCGCATTTATTCATACTCCTGCCAAGACTTGATCTGCAGGTCGTTCTCGCTCATAGCACAGAATGCCTCGATGAATGCAGATGCAAGACGTGCGTTGGTAATCAATGGGATGTTGTGGTCGATAGCACCACGACGGATTTTATAGCCATTGGTTAGCTCACGCTTGGTGTGGTTCTTAGGGATGTTTACGATAAGGTCAAACTTATGATCGTGTATCATATCCATCACGTTAGGAACATCATTTCCAGACTCGTCAGGCCATCCCACAGCTATTGCCTTCGCACCATTCTCGTTGAGGTACTTGGCTGTGCCTTCTGAAGCATAAACCGTGTAGCCAGCCTTTACGAGAGCAAGAGCAGGGTCGAGAAGAGCTGCCTTTTCCTTCGCGCCACCGCTTGAGAGCATGATACCCTTGTCCTTTGACGGAATCTTATAGCCGGTAGCGATGAGTGAGTTGAGAAGAGCCTCCTCGAATGAGTCTCCCATACATCCTACCTCACCTGTAGAGCTCATATCAACGCCGAGGATTGGGTCGGCATTCTGCAAACGAGCGAATGAGAACTGTGAAGCCTTAACGCCCATACGGTCGATGTCGAACACGAGCTTGTCAGGCTTTGCGTATGGAGCATCAAGCATTATCTTTGTAGCTGTCTCGATGAAGTTGCGCTTCAATACCTTGCTGACGAATGGGAACGAGCGAGAAGCACGGAGGTTACACTCGATAACCTTGATGTCGCTACCCTTGGCAAGATACTGGATGTTGAAAGGACCAGAGATATTGAGTTCCTTTGCAATAGCACGAGAGATCTTCTTGATCTGACGAGCCTGAGCGAATGTGATATTCTGTGCAGGGAATACCATAGTAGCGTCACCTGAGTGAACGCCCGCATACTCCACATGCTCAGAGATACCGTATTCCACAACCTCTCCGTTCTGTGCAACGGCATCAAACTCAATCTCGTTTGTCTCTGTCATGAACTGAGAGATAACAACCGGATACTCCTTACTTACCTCAGAAGCCATCTGGAGGAAACGCTCAAGCTCCTCGTTGTTGTAGCACACGTTCATAGCTGCGCCAGAAAGTACGTATGATGGGCGTACAAGTACAGGGAAACCAACGCGCTCAACGAATGCGTTCACGTCTTCCATACTTGTGAGGGCGCTCCATTGTGGCTGGTCAATACCGAGCTTATCGAGCATAGCAGAGAACTTACCGCGGTTCTCGGCACGGTCGATAGAAACAGGACTTGTTCCGAGGATTGGCACAGACTGACGATGCAGCTTCATAGCGAGGTTGTTAGGTATCTGACCTCCTACAGAAACAATCACGCCACGTGGATTCTCAAGGTCGATGACGTCAAGCACACGCTCGAATGAGAGCTCATCGAAATAGAGACGATCACACATATCATAATCGGTAGAAACCGTCTCTGGGTTATAGTTGATCATGATACTCTTGTAACCGAGCTTACGAGCGGTATTGATAGCATTTACCGAACACCAGTCGAACTCTACAGAAGAGCCGATGCGGTAAGCACCAGAGCCGAGTACGATAACCGACTTCTCATTATTATAATAGTTGATGTCATGTCCTTTAACTGCGTATGTCATGTAGAGGTAGTTGGTGAGGTCTGGATGCTCACTTGCAACTGTTGGGATACGCTTAACGGCAGGGAGAATGCCGAGCTTCTTGCGCTGAGCTCGAACAGCAAGGTTCTCCTTCTCCATATTGCCTTCCTTGACCTTGAGCACGAAACGCGCAATCTGGAAGTCAGAGAAGCCCATCACCTTTGCCTGACGCAATACGTCTGGAGAAAGTTCCTCAAGTGAGTTGTAGCCTTCAAGCTTATGCTTGTAATCCACGATATTCTTCATGCGCTCAATGAACCAAGGGTCAATCTTGGTGAGGTCATAGAGTCGCTCTATTGTGTAGCCCTCCTCAAGAGCCTGGGCAATAGCGAAGATACGGAGGTCGGTTGGGTTTGCCAGTTCCTCGTCAAGGTTGTCGAATTTGATATGGTCGTTACCTACAAATCCGTGCATTCCCTGACCAATCATGCGGAGACCTTTTTGGAGCATTTCCTCAAAAGAACGACCGATAGACATAATCTCGCCCACAGACTTCATAGAAGAGCCAATCTTACGGCTAACGCCCGTGAACTTGGTAAGGTCCCAACGTGGAATCTTACAGATAAGATAGTCGAGTGATGGTGCTACGTATGCTGAGTTTGTTGTGCCCATCTCGCCAATCTGGTCGAGGGTATAGCCGAGGGCAATCTTTGCTGCAACGAATGCGAGAGGATAGCCGGTAGCCTTTGAAGCGAGGGCAGAAGAACGACTCAGACGAGCGTTGATCTCGATGATACGGTAGTCGTTTGTCTCTGCGTTGAAAGCATACTGAATGTTACACTCACCCACGATATTCAGGTGACGAACACACTTAACTGCGAGTTCCTGAAGCATCTTTACCTGATCATCACGAAGAGAGCAGGTAGGAGCCACAACGATTGACTCACCCGTGTGAATGCCGAGCGGGTCGAAGTTCTCCATAGAAGCAACAGTAAAGCAATGGTCGTTGGCATCACGGATAACCTCGAACTCTATCTCCTTCCAGCCTTTCAGCGACTCCTCTACAAGCACCTGTGGAGCGAAGGTAAAGGCTGATTCTGCAATCTCGATAAAGGTTTTCTCGTCAGGACAAACACCTGAGCCAAGACCGCCGAGAGCGTATGCTGAGCGAATCATGATAGGGTAGCCGATACGGCGAGCAGCAGCAACTGCCTCTTCCATATTCTCGCAAGCCTGTGATACTGGCACCTTCAGATTCACCTTGTTCAGCTCCTTTACGAAGAGGTCGCGGTCCTCGGTGTTCATGATAGCCTCTACGCTTGTGCCGAGCACCTCAACGCCATACTCCTTGAGCACGCCACTCTGATAGAGGGCAGTACCAACGTTGAGGCCTGTCTGACCACCCCAAGCGAGCATGATGCCGTCAGGACGTTCCTTCTTTATTATCTCCGTGATAAAGTGTGGTGTGATAGGCAGGAAATACACCTTGTCAGCGATACCCTCACTTGTCTGGATAGTAGCAACGTTAGGGTTTACGAGTACTGACTTGATGCCTTCCTCACGCAAAGCCTTGAGAGCCTGACTACCAGAATAGTCGAACTCACCAGCCTGTCCGATCTTTAGTGCGCCGGAACCTAATACCAGCACCTTCTTCAACTGTTTCTTCATTGGTTTCTTTATTTTGTAGAATAAATTGGTTTGTTTAAGATTGAGAATTCCGGGACAAAGTTATAAGAAAAATATGAGAATAAAGAAGAAATTACGTTAAACTATCATAACAAAACCGCAACAAATCGCTCGTATTTTCTACGACATTCAAGGTCGTGGCATTTCCTATCAAACTCCGAACCAAACTCGATGAAAGTCCGTTCTATGTCCGCTATTATAGCGGAGGTTCATCGAGTTTGGTTCTGAGAAACAACGGAGGAGCATAGGAGGATGAATAGCCCTATGATAGATCATGTTTTGAAACATCTTCGCTCTTGGTATGGAGTAAATATCATTAAAATGCCATTCTAATGCTTATTTAAGTTTCGGGGGCTTCCTATTTGATTTTTGTTTTTTTTGCAAAGTTACTGAAAAAAACACGAGAAACGGAATTATATCACAAATAATTCTGTTTTCCCCATTCATTTTATATACTATAAGGTGAAGTGAAAAAGTGACAAATGATGATTGATTGGCTAAAACTTTGAGAATGAATGATAATGAAAAATAAGTGCAAAGTGTGTAAAATTGCAAAGTGAGGTTTGCAAAATATGCAGAAAAGATGAAAAAACGATGGGAAAGACAAAAAAAAGTCAAGATTTTCTTGCATTATCGAACTATTTTACTAACTTTGTAGTCAATAAAAAACCTTATTAACACCATACAATTATGACTTTCAAGAAATATTTTTACACTTTATTCTGGTTCCTACTAATCAGTGCTCCAATTGCTGCTCAACAGAAGAATAATGCTGGGCAGATGACGAAAAGGGCCAAATATTACGTTTTCCAGCAGAAAGATAAGATAGGTAAAATGGATAAAACCTTGAATCTGAAGCTGACAAAGATGTATGCTACTGACAGAACTGTCAAGATGGTTTATACAAAGTCTAATTCTAACTTCGTCTCAATGTTCCCTGAGATTACCGAGGGTAGATTTAAGACTGAGGCTCAGGAAAATCGTTACGTTGCTCGAAACTATTGCATTTGGAAGGTTGCCAATGATGCTCTTGCATCACCATCTTTTTCAAGTGTAATCAGGGATGATGTTTATACCTGGTTTGTTGATGTTGTTGGTCCAGAGGGCGGTGAGCCTTTGTATTCTTTCGATTTCAAGACTCAGGCAGTTCGTAACGCCATCCTTCTTTGTGGCGGTAAGATGCCGGCTAACTTCAAGGATTTCCTCAGCAAGACTATCGTTGAGCGTGCGTTGCAGTCTTTGTTAAAGGATGTGTATATTGCTCACGATAGCGCAGGTTTCTGCAATGCAGATCTCAAGAACCAGAAACTGTCTGTTGATCTTCTGACTACTCATAGAGGTTATCCTTTGATGAAGGCTAATGGTGGTGAGGCTTCTCGTATTGCATGGCTCGGTTCATTTATGAGACTGAGTAAGTCTAAGAGATACTTCAATGACCTTTGCGACATCATCAGGGTGCGTCAAATTGAGGTTGAGATCAAGCTCCGTGACATCATCAACCCTGTTGATAGTGCAATGTTTATGATCTATCCATCTGAGATTCTGGAATATGCAAAGAATCCTGTTGTTTCAGAAACCCAGATTGAGGGTTATCTCATTGGTAAGCTCGGAGGTCAGAAGCAACCTCGTGAGAGGCGTGGTTGGTTCATTTCTCAATATGGACCAAGAAAACCTGCCAACTTGGTTGCAGCTGCGGCTCCAAGTAAGTCAAAGCGAGTATATGAGGTGGTAGAGGAAATGCCTTCCTTCCCAGGAGGTAAGCCTGCTGTCGTTGCCTATATTGCTAAGTCTGTGAAGTATCCAGGCCCATGTATTGATAATAAGATTGAGGGACGTGTTGTCTGTCGATTCACTATTACCAGGGAAGGAGTCGTGAAGGATGTAGCAGTTACAAAGTCTGTAGATCCGCTTCTTGACAAAGAGGCAGTCAGAGTTATTTCTGCTATGCCAAAGTGGATTCCAGCTAAGCACAATGGCGAGCGAGTTGACGCGAAGTACACGCTTCCTGTAGTCTTCCGCTTGACAGACAATGTTGAATAATTAATGATTGGGTGAAGCTTTTGCGGGGCATCAATGACAAACGTCATGGATGTCCCGATTTTTAATGTCTTATTGTGATTTCCATCTTCCTTTTATGTGCCCCCATCGGATTTTATACTTTATTTAATTAAAATTGATAACTTATTTTTCTGTTAAAAAAGAATAAAGAGTTTGGTCGTTTCAGATTATTGTTATAAATTTGAAGCA
>Ga0256407_10002780_pt1 | contig 32537 bp, 21 predicted proteins | sample RumenRJG_04DNA_FD_193489 | JGI IMG/M metagenome (GOLD analysis project Ga0256407, IMG submission 193489) | Bovine rumen microbial communities from Lethbridge, Alberta, Canada - RJG_04 | ecosystem: Host-associated > Mammals > Digestive system > Stomach > Rumen | place: Canada: Alberta...
GTACAGACCTCTTACTATCGCTTCAAGAGGTTCATCTTTGCCTGTGGTTTCATCACGTCGTTGGCCTTTTGGGTCTGCGCCTTAACATCAGCACTGAGTGTGGCCTTGATATCCTGTGAGGAGACACCCACGAGGAACTGGTATGCGCCCTCGGCCACAACCCATGCCGAGGCGCTCTCGTCGAACGAGGCGAGGTCGGCGGTCTTCACCTGAAGCGTGAGGGTCTGGCTCTCACCAGGTTTCAGCAGTCGGGTCTTGGCATAAGCCTTCAGTTCCTTGGCAGGTTTGTTGGCAGCCTTGTTGTCGGGAGCGGAGACATAGACCTGCACCACCTCCTTGCCATCAAACTTGCCCGTGTTCTTCACCACTACGCTTACCTCAAAGCCATCACCCTTGGGTGCGACCTTCGCGTCGCTCAGGTCGAACGTGGTGTAGCTCAGTCCATATCCGAAGGGATAGCTCACTGGCACGTCGAAGGAGTCGAAATAGCGATAACCCACATAGATGTCCTCCTCATAGTCGGTGAAGTCGACATTCCTCACCGTACCTTTCTGTCCCTGCTTCGTCATATCGATACGGGGATCCTCGTCGATGGGGAAGTTCTTCGACGAGTAGGCATCGGTGAAGAGCACCGGCCAGGTCATGGTGAACTTTCCCGATGGCGACTGCTTGCCGCTGAGCACGTCGACCACACTGTTTCCGCCCTCCTGGCCAGCCTGCCATGCGCAGAGGATGGCATCGGGAAGGTCTTTCCAAGAGGCCGTCTCTATCACGCCACCGATGTTCAGCAGCACCACCACCTGCTTGCCAGCCTTGTGGTAGGTCTCGCATACCTGCTCGAGGAGCGAGCGCTCAGAGGCACTGAGGTTGAAGTCGGCCACCTTACGGTCGAGGAACTCGCCAGAGAGACGGCCGAGGGTAACCACTGCCACATCGGCATCAGCAGCCTGGGCTGCCAGTTCATCGGCAGAGAACTGTCGCTCTGCAGGCAGGGGCTGTGGCAGGAAGCGCTGCAGTTGAGCGGCATTCGGGTCTTTCTTGGCAGCCTCCTCCAAAGCGGCCTCAGCCTTTGCCTTACAATCGGCGAGATAGGTCTCGTAGCTCTTCTTCAGTTCTTCGGAAACGGTATAGCCACCATTCTTCATACCATCGAGCAAGGAGACGACATAGGCGTGGTTGACATTGCCCGACCCAGTGCCGCCAGCGATGAAGTCGTAGGAGGTATTGCCATAGAGAGCCACCTTCTTCACGCCCTCTCCGAATGGCAAGGCATGCTCATTCTTCATCAGTACCATACCTTCGACGGCCGACTGGCGTGTCACCTGGGCATGAGCCTTCAGGTTGGGCTTGTTGGAATACTTATAACCCTGATAGCGCGGGCTCTTCTCCACAAGCTTGAGGATTCGCTGCACGTTGCGATCGAGGTCGGCCTCGGCCAATTTGCCACTCTTCACGCCGGCCACGATAGAGTCGAACTGCTCGGCCTTACCAGGCTGGAGCATGTCGTTGCCAGCCCACATCTGCAGTGCGCCGTCCTTTCCGCCAAACCAGTCGGTCATCACCGTGCCCTCGTATCCCCACTCGTCACGGAGGATGGTTTCCACGAGGTCTTTGCTCTCAGAGGTATAGATGCCGTTGATATAGTTATACGATGTCATCACCGTCCAGGGCTTGCTCTCCTTGATGGCAATCTCGAACCCCTTGAGATAAATCTCACGCAGGGCACGTTGCGAGATATGCGCATCGTTGTTCATGCGGTTGGTCTCCTGGTTGTTGGCAGCGAAGTGCTTGATGCTCGTGCCGACATCGTTTTTCTGTACGCCACGGATGTAGGCAGCCGCCGTTTTGCCCGCCACCACAGGGTCTTCGGAATAGTATTCGAAGTTACGGCCACAGAGGGGGTTGCGCATGATGTTCAAAGCCGGAGCCAACAGCACGTCGGCACCATATTCCTTCACCTCCTCACCGATGGCGGTGCCCACCTCCTCGACGAGTTGGGTGTTCCATGTCGAGGCGAGCAGCGTGCCGATGGGGAAATGGGTGCAATAGTAGGTGGCGGTGTCGCCTTCACGGGTGGCATCGATACGAAGTCCGGCAGGTCCGTCGGCAAGCACGATGGAGGGGATGCCGAGGGAATCGAGGGGATAAGTGGTGCCGGCGGCACCCGGTACGATGTTGCGTGTGGCTCCGATGACGGCATCATCGCCGCTGAAGCCAGTCATGCCTGTGCCGATGACGAAATGTGCTTTGTCTTCAAGTGATAGTTTTGCCATTGTCTCTTCTTGGTTGATGGTGTTTTGTAGTCCCTTTTCTGAGGTACAGCCTCCGGCGATGAGGGCCAAGGCGAAAGCAGAAACAAGATACTTTTTCATGGTGTGGTTGGTATTTTTATATAAATTATTTGAACAGCAGAGGAACGAATTCGGAGAGATAGATGCGCCAGTTGCGCCAGATATGGCCGCCCTCAGTCTCCAGATAAGTGTACTTGTGGTGCTTGGCGTCGAGTTTGGCACGCAAGTCATTATTGTTCTGGATGAGGAAGTCGGTTTTGCCGATACCTATCCAAAAGAGTTTCGGGTTCTTGCTGAACAACTTGTCAATCTTCGCGTCGCGGTCGGCATAGACACTCTGGATACCACCTTGTTGCTGCTGGTCGACAGCGGCGGAGAAGAGGCCGATATAATCGAAGGTATCGGGGTTATTGATGCTGATGAACAAGCTGTGGAAGCCACCCATCGACAGGCCGGCGATGGCACGGTGGGCCTTGTCGGCCTTCACCCGATAGGCTTTCTCGATGAAGCGGATGACATCGGGGAATGCGGTCTCGAAATTTCCGTCCATCGTCTTGGGCAGCATCATCGTGGGCACGACGAATCCCTCTGAGGTCTCGCCGGGACATGCCTCTTGAGAGATGTTGCCATTGGTCATCACCACAATCATGGGCTCGGCCTTGCCTTGGGCGATGAGGTTGTCGAGAATCTGGGCAGCACGGCCAAGCTCGCTCCACGCATTCTCGTCGCCACCGATGCCATGCAACAGGTAGAGCACGGGGTATGACTTGCCGCTGGTCTCATAGCCAGCAGGGGTATATACGGTGCAACGGCGGGTGAGGCCAGCCGTGGGACTCTCGTACCACACCTTGCTCACGCTGCCGTGAGCCACCTTGTTGACCTTGTAGAGGTCGGCACGTTCGCCGGGAATGAGGAAAATATTGAAAAGATTGTTGATGTCGCGGAGTGAATAGACATTCAGGGGGTCGGTCACCTTCACCCCGTCGACGATAAGGTTGTACATATAGAGTTCGGGCTGCAGCACGCCGGAAGTGAAGCTCCACACACCCTTCTCGTCTTTCACCAGGTCGGCCACACCCGGAGCATCATAGGTGCCCATGGGCGTTTCCATTTTCTGTGTGGGCAGGAAGTCGCCGGTAATCTGCACCGACTGCGCCTGCGGAGCAGTCATACGGAAGGTCACGGTATTGTCGGCATGTACTTCTGGAGAGACGACAGGATCTCCTTGTCCCCAATTCAGATTCTGTTGTGCCTGAGCCGACAAGCCCAAGAAACAGAGAACGGTCAAGAAAAAGATTTTCAATGTTTTCATAAATAAAAGGTTTTTGATTGGTTGCCACAAATATAGACATTTTTTTTCTTTTTCAAACATATTTGGACAACAATATGAAACCCTAAGAAACTTTGAATAAAAATGTTGTTACATACCACAACGAGGGTGTGGGGGAGATTGTGTAATTTTGCAAACGACTGAACAACACTATTGTTTTCCAACATTTAAGATCATAAAACTATTCATTACAATCAACATGAGAAAAATACTGTTATCAACCTTGATGCTTGCTTTTGCCATCGCAGGCATGGCACAGCCCCAAGGATTCGGAGGTTTCGGTCAGCCACAGACCGAACCCGACTGGAAAGACGTGAACTATGCCGGTGACGACCTGGAGGCCCACCGCATGGACATCTACCTGCCCAAGACGGGCGAGGGAAAATACAAGGTTGTGATTGCCATCTATGGCAGCGCCTGGTTTGCCAACAACATGAAGGGCATGACCTACATGTCGCTGGGCAAGCCCCTCACCGATGCCGGTTTCGCCGTGGTGAGCATCAACCACCGTTCGAGTGCCGACGCGAAGTTTCCCGCCCAGATCAACGACGTGAAGGCTGCCATCCGCTTCGTGCGTGCCAACGCCGATAAATATCGGCTCGACACCTCGTTCATCGGCATCACCGGATTCTCCTCTGGCGGTCATCTGGCCTCACTGGCTGGCGTGTCGAACGGCATGAAGAGCCGCACGGTGGGAGCCACCACCGTCGATGTGGAAGGTGAGGTGGGCGGCAACCTGGAGTTCAGCAGCGACGTGGATGCCGTGGTCGACTGGTTTGGTCCGGTGGACATGTCGCGCATGCACGACTGCTCTACCGTGAACGACGGCCGTTCGCCCGAAGCTGCCCTTATCGGTGGTGCCCCTGCCGACCTGCCCGACATGGTGAGCCTCATCAGTCCGATTTTCTACGTGGGTGAGGGAGGTCCCCGTTTCCTGGTGATCCATGGCGACGCCGACAATGTGGTGCCCCACTGCGTGAGCGAGTTCTTTGCCGGCGAGCTGCGCAAGGCAGGCCGTCTGGAAGAATTCATCAGTGTGCCTGGAGGCGGACATGGTCCGGTGACGTTCAATGCCGACACCTTCAAGAAGATGACCGACTTCTTCATCCAAGAGTCGAAAAAGAAGTAATTGAAGTTCAGGAGTTCAGAAGTTCAGGAGTTCAGGAGTTCAGACATTTCCACTGCTAACAACCATTCAACCCCAAGAAGACATGCCCGGCAACCGCTGGGCATGTCTTTTTGTTTCTCCATCACTCTTTTGTCAAGAATCACTACCAGATATTTTGTCTTTCGGTCAAAAATGACTAACTTCGCATCATCATAACGATTGAAGAATACCATAAAACCATATATATGTTCACTTCTACCATGAAAAAAGCGACGACTGCGGCCTTTTTCCTTGCACTGTTGATGCAGGCACAAATGGCTGTGGGACAGTCGGCAGCCGGCAACGACACCTTGGCCACCGCCGCCCACTTCAGCGGAGGATCGGCAGACAAGGTGACCGAAGAGCGCATGAACAAAGGACTGGTGACCAACTCGCTGAGTGCCCTGAGCGGTCAGGCGGCAGGCGTACAGGTATCGAACGGCTCCAACCGCATGGCCATGCTGAGCAGCGTGCGCGTGCGTGGCACCACCTCGCTCACGGGTGGCAACGACCCCCTTGTCATCATCGACGGTGTGTCGGCCGACCTGTCGGTGCTCTCCTCGATATACCCTGCCGACATCGAGAGTTTCACCATTCTGAAGAATGCCGCCGAGACCGCCCAATATGGTTCGCGTGGTGCCTCGGGCGTGATTCAGGTGACCACGAAGAAAGGCCATGGCGGCAAGTTCCGCATCTCGTATGATGGCAATTTCGGTTTTGAGTCAGTATACAAGAATATCGAGATGCTTGGCCGCAACGACTATATCAACACCGCCCAATCGCTGGGTTTGCTCTTTAATGATGGCGGCTATTCCACCAATTTCCCCGATGCCATCACCCGCACGGGTACGGTGCACGGCCATCATGTGGCCTTCGGTGGTGGCAGCGACCAGAGCAACTACCGCGCCTCGGTAGGTTTCATTGACCACAAGACAGTGATCGACGTTGAGGAATACAAGAATTTCGTGGCCAAGCTCGACATCTCGCAAAAAGCCTTCGACAACCGCCTGTCAATCGACCTGGGCGTATATGGTTCCACCCAACGCAACAAGGACATTTTCGACGAACAGATGCTGTTCTACTCGGCCGCAGCGATGAACCCCACCTTCGGCAAGGGCATGAACAATAATGGCGGATGGGACAAGAACACCACCGCCTCGCAGGTGAACAACCCGATGGCCCTGCTGCGAGAGCAAGACCACAGCAAGAACCTGAGTTTCAATACCCACATCAAGTTGGCCTACGACATCTGGCCCAACCTGAAGGTGAGTTTCTTTGGCTCCTACTCCTTCGCCAGTACCGAGCATTCCCAATACCTGCCCACATGGGTGTGGGCACAGGGCCAGGCCTACCGTGCCGAGAAGAAGAACGAGGACTGGCTCGCCAACCTCTTGGTGGACTACTGGTGGGACTTCGACTCAGAGAACCGTCTGGAACTGACCGGACTAGGCGAATACCAGGTCAACACCGAGACAGGTTTCTGGACCACGGTGAGAGGATTCACCACCAATGCCTTCGGCTACAACAACCTCGAGGCCGGTTCGCTTCGCCCTTATGGCGGCACGGGCTCAGGATATGAGCACCCCACCCTCGCCTCTGTCATGGGTTCGGCAAAATATCTGTTCAAACACCGCTATACGCTCTCACTCACCATGCGTGCCGACGGCAGCAGCAAGGTGGGCAAGGACAACCGCTGGGGACTGTTCCCCTCGCTCTCCTTCGACTGGGACGTGATGCGTGAGCAGTTCATGCGTGGCATGCCCTACATCAGCCAACTGAAGTTGCGTATGGGTTATGGTGAGTCGGGAAACCTCGGTGCCATCGACTCATTCAACTCGCTCAGTATGTTCCAGCCCATGGGCATCGTGCCCGTCTACGGCTCTCCCATGGTGACCCTGGGCATTGCGAGCAACACCAATCCCGACCTGAAATGGGAGACCCGCACCACTTTCAACATCGGTATGGACATCGGCCTATGGAACAACCGCCTGGTGATGACCGCCGAATACTACCGTTCGAAGACCCGCGACATGCTCTATCTCTACGATGTGAGCATACCGCCCTTTGCCTACAACAAACTGCTCGACAACCTGGGTAAGATGAGCAACGACGGTTTCGAGCTAGGGCTTGGCATCACCCCATTGGAGACCCGCGACATGCAGCTCAACATCAACATGAACCTGGCCTACCAGCGCAACAAACTCATCTCGCTTGAAGGCAATTACGAGGACATCTACATGACAGCCAAGAACATCACCCCCATCGGCTCACTCAACGGAGCCGGTTTCCATGGAGGCAACAACGATATCGTCTACCAGATTGTGGGCCAGCCCCTTGGCGTGTTCTACCTGCCCCACTGCACAGGTGTGGTGGACTATGGCGACGGCACCTACATGTATGAGATAGCCGACCTCAACGCCGATGGCGTGGCCGATGCAGGCAGCGACCGCTACATCGCCGGCCAGGCCACCCCGAAGTGGACCTTAGGCTCAAACATCAGTTTCCGCTACAAGGATTTCGACATCTCGCTCCAGATGAACGGTGCCTTTGGCCACAAGATCTACAACGGCACATCCCTTACCTATATGAACATGGGTTCGTTTCCCGACTACAACGTCATGCCAGAAGCCCTCACAAAGAAAATCTACGACCAAGTGGCCACCGACTATTACCTGGAGCGTGGCGACTACCTGAACTTCGACTACCTGACAGTGGGGTGGAACGTCCCTATCCAGCGTTTTACCCCGTTCATCAGTCAGCTCCGTGTGGCACTGAGCATCAACAATCTGGGTACCATCACCTCGTACAGCGGCCTCACCCCGATGATCAACAGCTATGTGGTGAGCAACACCCTTGGCATCGACGACAAGCGCAGCTATCCCCCCTACCGTTCCTACACACTCGGCGTGAGCATCTCATTCTAACCCCCAACAGCCCGTATCATGAGAAAATATATCTTTATCACACTTGCGACACTCGCCCTCGCCTCCTGTCTTGACGAGGATCCCCGCGACCGTCTGACAGAAGAGGATGTGTTCGCCACGAGCACCGACCTCTACCTGAACGCCGTAGCCAACCTCTACAACTACATCGGCGGGCATGAGGACGGACAAGGCCTGCAAGGCACCACCCGTGGCATCTACGACCTGAACACCTTCACCAGCGACGAGGCCATTCTTCCCACCCGTGGCGGCGACTGGTATGACGGTGGCCTGTGGCTCAGTCTCTACATGCATACCTTCGATGCCGGAACGGCACCCATCGAAAACTCATGGAACTACCTCTACAAGGTGATTGTGCTCTGCAACCACTCGCTCGACTACCTGCAGAAATACAACCATCTGATTCCCACCGACCAGCAGGCTCCACTCCAAGCCGAGGTGAGAGGCATCCGTGCCCTGTGCTATTTCTACTTGCTCGACCTTTTTGGCCGTGTGCCCTGGGTCAACTCATCAGGCATCTCGATGAACGAGACCGACCAACTCTCGCGCCACCGGCTTTTTTGGAAGCTCTATGACGAAGTGAACGAAATACTGCCCCACCTTCCATTAGTACGGAGCAACATGCAGGGCAACTATTATGGACGCATCACAGCCCCCGTGATGTGGTTTATCCTTGCCAAGATGACACTTAACGCCGAAATCTGGACCGATGACATCTGGACCGATGACCAGCATCTGGAAGGCGACAATATTCTCTTCACCATCGCCGGCGAACAAATGACAGCATGGGAAGCATGTATCTACTACTGTGGCCTGCTAACCAATTTTGGCTATAAGCTGGAGCCAACCTACTCCACCAATTTCAACACCAGGAACGAGTCCTCGTTGGAAAACATCTTCACCATCCCCATGGATAAGACACTCTACACCAACCAGTTCAAATACCTTTTCCGCTCACGCCACAACAACCACGGAGCGGCGTTGGGCATGGCGTCGGAGAACGGCACCTGCGCCACGGTGAGCGCCGTGCGCACCTATGGCTACGGCACGGATCATGTGGACAACCGCTTTTACATGAACTTCATCTCCGACAGCGTGTATGTGGACGATCAACTTGTGTTGCTCGACAATGGCGAGCCATTGGTGTACAAGCCCCTTGCCGTGCAGCCCGACCTCACGGGCTCGCCCTACGAGAAGACCGCCGGTGCACGAATGTTCAAATACGAGACCGACCGCACCGCCTACAACGATGGACTGCTGCAGAGCAACGACATCGTGCTCTTCAGGTATGCCGACGTGCTGCTCATGATCTCGGAGGCCAAGGTACGGGCAGGACAGAATGGTGACAAGGAACTGAATATGGTGCGCGAGCGCGCGCTAATGGACTATCGCCCTGCCACGCTCGACAACATCCTCGACGAGCGCCTGATGGAGTTGCAATGGGAAGGCTGGCGCCGCCAGGACCTCATCCGTTTCGACCGTTTCCATCGCGCCTATGACATGCGCGAGCAGGTGCCCAACGAGGACGACCGCCACACCATTGTATTCCCCATACCTGGTGGAGCCATCGACCTGAACAAGAGGCTCTCACAAAACCCAGGCTACTAAAACGGGCAAAAAAACCTAAAACCTGAAGACCCAAAAGGCCGGACAATCGGTTTCCCCTGATTATCCGGCCTTTATTGGGTAAAAACTACAGTCTGCGCAACTGCACGGTGAAATGCCGCATGAGCGGTGCCTCCCACTCAATGGCCACGCCCCGCGTGATGCTCTCGCGGCGGTCGTACACATTCTTGAGCGCGGCAGCCACCACATCCATGTGATTGTCGGTATACACACGGCGCGGGATGGCCAGACGCAGCAGGTCGAGTCCGCCGAAGCGGTTCTCACGCGTCACGGGGTCGCGGTCGGCCAGCACATAGCCAATCTCACATCCCCTCACCCCCGCCTCGAGATAGAGTTCGCAAGTGAGCGTCTGGGCGGGGAACTCCTCCTTGGGCACATGCGTGAGCACCCGGTCGGCATCTACGAAGATGGCATGTCCGCCCGCCGGTCTCTGGTAAGGAATGCCATACTCATCGAGCCTGTCAGCAAGATGCCTCACCTGGCGGATGCGCGTGTCGAGCATGTCGAACTCCGTGTTCTCGTCGAGTCCCTGTGCGATGGCATTGAGGTCGCGGCCATTGAGTCCGCCATAGGTGACATATCCCTCCATAGGTATACAAAACATCTTCGCCCCATCAAACCACTCTTTCCGCCGGGTGGCGATGAAGCCGCCCATATTGACGATGGCATCCTTCTTCGCCGACATGGTAGCGGCATCGGCCTGCTCATACATCTCGAGCGCAATCTCCTTGATGGTCTTCGCAGCATAGCCCTCCTCGCGCGTCTTAATGAAATAGGCATTCTCGGCAAAGCGGGCCGAGTCCATCACCACCGGCACGCCATAGCGATGGCACAGCGCACAGGTGTCCTTGATATTGCGCATGCTCACAGGCTGGCCACCCACCGTGTTATTGGTAACAGTAAGCACCATGAACGGCACCCTGCCTTTGTTCTCCTGCAGCACACGCTCCAGTTTCTCCAGCGACACGTTGCCCTTGAAGGGCACCTCGGCCTGTGTGTCGTGGGCCTCGTCGCACGTGACGTCGATGGCCTTTGCCTTGCGCGACTCGATATGTCCCTTGGTGGTATCGAAATGCGCATTTCCTGGCACCACGTCGCCCTCTTTCACGAGCAGCGAGAAGAGCACGTTCTCGGCAGCTCTTCCCTGATGGGTGGGGATGACATAGGGCATGCCGAAGATGCGCTGCACCATGGCCTCGAACTTATAGAACGAGGTGGCGCCGGCATAACTCTCGTCGCCGAGCATCATCTGTGCCCACTGACGGTCGCTCATTGCTCCGGTACCACTATCGGTGAGCAAGTCGATATACACTTGGTCGGCTTTGAGTTGGAACACATTGTAGTGGGCCTCTTTGAGCCATTTCTCTCTTTCTTCGCGAGAGCTGATGTGGATTGGTTCCACCATCTTGATTTTCCACGATTCTGCGTATGGGATTTGCATGTTTTTCAGTTTGATATGTTCCCGCAATGGCAACAAGCCCAAGACGATGAGTCTGAGCTACAGCCAATGGCGACAACGGATGAATAAAATAAGGTTTGGGTTTTCAGGTTTTCGGATTGCTCCGAAGGGAAGATAGATACGCATGATAGGAAATGCGACATCACGTCAGGAGGCGAAGTGGTCGCGCTCCTTGATATTGACGAAGACGTCGTTTTTTCCAGGTGTGAATCGTTTTTGTGTCATTCAATAGTATAGTAGTCAACCTAAGTTGGATTAGGGGAAAACTCCCCTGTTTCGTCTTTGGTTGCGAATATACAACTTTTTATCCAATCCGCAAAATTATTAGGGAAAAAACAGAGGAGGGATGTGACTACTGCGGCCTCATAGGCGGTCAAATTCTTCCTTAAGGCTGTTCATCCGTGTCTCAATCCACCCTTTCAGACGCTCTATCTGTTCGGAATAGGCCGAGAGCACCCTGTCCTCGGACGAGGAGCTCTTGCAAAGAGTTCCCCATACCTTGTTGTTCCACACCATGCGGCTGGCCAGCAATTTGCTGTCCTCGTCAATGCGGTTGTAAATTTTCTGCCGGCCATCGTAATAGTCGTTGAATCGTGCCTTCACCATCGCTACGAAAGCCGGGTCCTCAAACAAGCGCACGAACCACCCTTTATCCTTGAAATAGCAATGCAAGGGGTCGTTGACATTTCCACCGGCATCATAGTTTCCAAAAGCCAGGTCGAAATCCCACAGTGGCCCCATCCTCAACTTCCCTCCGCGTGCAAGCGACAAGTAGCAACTTGTATGGAATGCGGCATCGGCATTTTTCGTAATCTCACAGACAAGATACCATTCCACCAACGACTCCATATCGAAATATTTCCTGTAGCCCCGCTCCCCGTCAAGGAAGTCACTGGAGTACAGTGCATCTTCTGCCTGCTGCACAAAATCCCTGATGAAGATGTAGTCGTCGCTGTTTTCCGTCGTTTCGGGGTACTTGATGTTGAAAGGAGTCTCAATTCTTGTGGTATAGAACAAGATGTCGTCATACCTTGCCTTGCCGTCAATTTCGAGTATGAAGCCGTCGTCGCCCACATTCACGCGGTGGGCAGCCACATCTATGGTCTCAAATACCTGGTATACACCCATGTATCTGCCATTGAGCACAAGGTCGGCGTAACGGCAGTCGGGAGTGTATTCAAGCCGGCTCATCTCCCTTCCCATATACATGGCCACGTCGTTTCTTATCATCGTGGCATCATAGTAGTTGGCTATGAGTGCGAAGGTGTTGCCCTTCTCCATGGAGAGCAAGCCCTCGTCCTCTTTCAGGAAAAACGTGTAAGACTTCTTGGGATAAGCCCACCATGAGACGTTGCCACGACCCTTCACCATCACGGAGCCTGAATAGTCGGTGCCACCCGAAACATTCTCCACCACGATTTCCGCATTCATCATCTTGCGTGTGATATCGGCCTGCCCTGCCGTAGTGAGCGAGACCCTTGGCAGATTGGTGGTGGGCACCTCATCGCTCCATAGCAACATGCCGTCGTCGTCACAGGAGCAGACGAAACACGTCACGACACTGGCGAGAAGCAAGCGAACCCGACCTCGTAAATATTTCTTTATGGTCATTTCTTCTTGATATGGTATTGGTATGAAAGACCCAAGACGTGCTTGCAGGGCTCGTAGTCGTGGTCGTAGCTCAGGTCATCAAAGCGGTAATACAACTCCAGAGTGTGGCGCTTGTTGATTTTCCAGGTTGCCCCTGCCGTATACCGCACTTTCTCCACGTCCCAGGCGTTGAACGCTTCTACTGAGGCAAATGGGGTGACGCGCCAGTGTGGCAGATGCAACTCGGCCTGCAGGCGGCTCCTCAGTTCGTTCTTACCCTTGCCACGATAATAATGCACGGTCTCATCCCCCCTCTGGTAAAGAAAATTGTAACGGCCTTGAACATACCTGTGGAAACGGTAGGTATATTGCCAGCGCTCACGTAACGACAGTCTGACGACACCGATGTCTTTGCTGCCGGTAAGCGAGAAGTCACCCCGCAGCCGCGCGCCCCAGTATTCACGAAGGTTCTTGGGAGCACCCACTTCCACCTTGCCTCTCATCACATCCTTGTCGTCCTCATCATATCGCGATATCCGCTTGTTATGATCGCCAAGTGCCGACAGTCCACCGGTGGCCTTCAGCCATGGCAGCACCTTGTAGCTGGCTTGTGCGCGCACCGAAATGCGGTCGATGGTCTTCATGTCGTCGCGTGTGCGCAGTTCGATTTCATAGCCAGTCTCGAACCGCTTGTCATACCTCTTTTGCAACCCTATCGACAGGTTTGTGCCGAAGTCATGTTCCTGGGCTTCCGACATTTGTGGAATGGCGGAGAGCAAGAATACCAGGATGACTATTGAGGTGACGGTCATGGTGTGACGATAAGTGAACGTATAGAAAATCGTATCACCTGGCAGAGAGTCTACTATGGTGCGGGCACTCAGCGCACACCAAAGTTCTTGCGATACTCAGCGTTGATGGCCTTACTGGCCTGATGACTATCAAAGCGAGTGGGACCAGTGATGAAATCGGGCACATTGAACGAAAGGAAACGCTCACGATAGAAACGGCGTGGATTTCGCTGCGGCAGCATAAAGGCCTTGGTAACCCTGCCCTGGGTATCGACATGGCAGAAATAAGGCCGTGTGAAGAGGCCGTCGTCGCGACGCGAACTAAGCACCATCCAGCGCGAGTTGGAACTCCAATTGTGGAACGACTCTGTATCTTCAGAGTTTGCACCTGCCATGGGCCTGCTCTCTCCTGTAGAGAGGTCGAGCAGATAGAGGTCGGCCTCATGATGCCATATGCTGAACTGTCCGTAGTCGGAGAGCGTATAGCAAAGGAAGCGCCCGTCGTAGGAAGGACGAGGGAAGGATACCGATTTGTGCTGCGCCTCGGCATCGACGATGACATCTATCTGGCTGCCGAAGCGGCCCGTTGAGGGGTCGAAATCGATGCGGCAAAGATTATAGCGGATGGAGTCGAGCTGATGGCTATCCTCGGGGAGAGCCTGTGCAGCACAGAAATAGAGCGAACGGCCGTCGGCAGAGAAAACAGGAAAAGTCTCATAGATGGAGTCATTCTTGAGCAGTGGCGAAAGAATCAACTCATTCTTGTCGACATCGTATACCTGAAGGTCGGAAGCGTCGTCGAAGACCTCGATACGGTTGGGGTGAGCGCTGTGGAACGTCTGTTTGGTGACGTTGGTAGAATAAGCGATATATCGGCCCGAAGGATGCCAATAGGGATATACACAGAGGCCCAGCGTCTGGTCGGTCTTGGTGTTGTAGGCGGTGACCGGGCCATAGTCCTTTCGCAGCAGTGTGGCGCCATGAGGTCCACGGATATGAAGGCTCATATCGGCAGGGTTGCCACGGTTGAAACTATGGCAGTTGACGCACCCTTCGAACTGTGTGTTCTCGATCAACGCACGCTCGTCGAAAGAAGAAAGATCGCGTTCGTAGATGCCCATTTTGCTCCACACCTCATGGCCCGGTGCGATAAGACGGTAACAGATGCCGTAATCGATACTGTCGGGACTGACATAGATGGAGAAAGGACGATAAGTGTGCCAGCCATCAGCATATTTGGCCGAAACGGTGACGCTGAGCGAGTCGCCACGGTTTTTATCAAGCAGAGCGTGCCACTCGTCAAGGTCGAAGTCGACCGATTCCTCACCCTGGCAGTGCAGGTTGTTTCCGTGATGGTCAGCAATGACAGCATCGACAAGCAATGCCGTCTCATCGGCCATGCAAAAACAGAGAGGGGCAATATTCACGGGTATGGTGACACCGAGGTAGTCGGGATAGATCTGAGGCAGGGCTGTCTCCTGTTTTGCGTTACTCACCGTCTCGGAGGAGCAACCCATCAACCCCATCAACCCCAACAATCCAATCAATATGTGTGTATATAGAACCTTTTTCATCGCTCAGGGTATTGAAGTAGTAATTTGGAATAGTTTTCACGGTCGCCCGTCAGCATATAGTAGGCCTTCAAGTATTCATAGGCAAGGTGATTGTCGGTGTTGCTGAGGAAGAGGCTCAGTAGCATCTCAGAGGTGACATGGTCGCCGAAGAAGAAGTTGTCTTTGTAGGCCATTCGGCGCAAGCGTCCGTATTCAGGATGCTTGGCTATCGCCTTTTCATCGCCCAAAAGCGGTAGCGTTTCATTTGCCCACCCACGATAGAAGAGGGTTTTCTGCAGCGCCGTGAGATATTTCCGAGTCACTTCGTAGTTGCCGAGAATCAGGTTGGTTTGTGCCAGCCGCTTGTAGCATCGGCCACTTTTCTGGAAATCAAGAATCGCCTCCTGCGCCTCGAAGACCGTTCGTTGGGCAACGGCCGTCATTCCCAACTGATAGAAAGCCTCGGCTGTAGGCAGTGGACTGGTCGCATCGGTCCCGATATCAGGCAAAAGGCCCAAGAGTCCGTTTTGGTTATAGTCGAACAAATGCTTTGAGAGCAAACCCTTCATACCCAATGCAAGATTCTGCACGGTCACACCGATTTGGTTGTTTGGTCTCTCGGTGTTGATGGTTTCAAGTATGCGGTTCCATTGTTGGTAACGGGCCATAAAATCATATTTCATCACCTTTTCGGCCTTGAAATTGCTGTTTTTCCAGACGAAAGCCCCCATAATAGCCGCCACAAGCAGAAAAAAGAGAAGGTTTGAGGGTTGAGATTTATCATGCTTCGCATGATGAACATTGGCGGCACCTCGGTGATTGGAACCAATTCCTTTGCGCTCGGCTTGCACGAGGGTTGAGGGTTGAGGGTTGAGGGTTCGGACAATGAGTGTGATGACGAAGACCGACAGGGCTGCCGACCACAGCAGGACGGAAAATACCGTGGGATATCGATGGTAATGTATGCCATACCATAGGTTGCCAGTTGCTACAGGAAGACAATAGGACAACAAGAAGGGTGTGACGGCCAAAAGCACGAACACCACACCATACCATGCAGCATTCCCTTTTACCTTAGATTCCTGGGGAGCCTCAGTCTTTCCATTTAACCCTGCAACCTGCAACAAGAAGAACACCAGGCAAACAGGTCCCGCCACCCAATAAAGTACAGGAACAGCAACTAAGATCAGGATGCGACGCATCCAACCGCTGCGGGGTAACGCGTCGAAAGCCCAGGAAGCAAGAAGTGTTAGCAAGACAGCCCATACACCACCCAGCAGGGCATTCTCGTCGAGCAGGAAAAGCCAGAGCAGGAATGAAGGCACGAAGCTCAGGGCATAGAAGCGCCCCCAACTGACCAGGCGTAGTGTGAGGAGTTGCACTGCCGTAAGCAGGACTGCAATGATAAGAGCTCCCACCCAGGCATATAGGAAAAACTGCGTGCAGAACCGCCCCAGCAGGTCGGCCACACCCCCCGGCAACTTGACAATATCCCACACATAAGCGGTGTCGAAGAGGAAAAGTTGAAACTGCTCCTGATAATGCAGGTGATGCGGATAGGCCAGTCCGAAAAAGAGGAAGACCGCCACACCGAAAAGGAGCGTGTATAAAAGACGACTATTCTTCATTGGAACTATTTGTCAAACACCCGGCTGAACTCTTCGACGGTGATTCTGACAGGCTCAACCATGAACTCCGGACGGTTGTAACTCTTCAGAAGGCTAAGATGCAGTTCAGGGTTCTCCTGCGGCATAAGGAAGGCCTTGCTTACTTTCCCATTGTTGAAATAAGCGAAATAGACACGACTATAGTTGTCATCATCACGACGGCTGGCACACATGATCCAATGGCCATTGCTCGACCACGAGGGGTAACTGTCGGAATAGTCCTTGCTGTTGAGGAGAGAAAGGTCGATGGCCGATGAGGTTTCCGCAGTGAGGGCCGTGCCAGTAAAATTGTCCATCGGGATACAAACAATGTCGGCATCATGGTGTCTGCTATGGAAACAGCCATACTGCCCCAGGGCAAAGAGCAGGTAACGCCCATCAGGGCTGATACGCGGCAATGTGACGCTCTTATCAGCCGAGGCGGCATCATACACCAATTCCTCCTCACCGAAGTCGTGTGATGACACGTCGAACGAACGGCGGTAGAGGTTATATTGTATTTTGGGGTAGGTGGACCTGATATCTTTGTCGCGCAACTCCTCAGGAAGCGGCACAGACTTGCAGTAATAGAGGTATTTACCGTCGGGCGACCAAGTAGGATACACCTCCAAGAGGGTGGAATCATTGCTGACGATGCTCACCGAGTCGGTCACCACATCATAGAGTATCATGTCGCTGGCCAAATCGTAAACCTCGATTTTGTTGGGATTGGCCGTATGGAAAGCCTGCCGTGTCTTATTAGTGGAGAAAGCAACCAACTTGGCTGTAGGATGCCATGCAGGATAGACACCTCCGGAGATGGTATAGTCGCGCTTCATATTGACTCTCGACACCTTGCCATCGTTCACAATGACAGTACCGGCATTGGCCAGGCGCACGTGAAAGAGCATGTTGTCGGTCTTGTAGTTCTGGTAACTGTGGCAGTTGATGCATTGGCCTATCTTTTTGTTATTCATGGTTATCTCGTTGTTGAAAATCTGTGATTCTTCAAACGAGGTGAGGTTGCGCTGGGCAATCTCCATGAAAGTCCATGCCACATACGATGGTTCGATGAGACGGTAGGACACATATTCGTCGATGGGGTCTTCAGCCACATGTATTTCGAATGGGTTGAACGAAAGCCATTCGCCCTCTTTCTGGCCCCACACCTCCACCTTGATACTCTTGCCCTTCGAGACATCGAGCATGGCATGCCATTCCGACTCGGGTATCTGCACCTTCACGCCACTGCCGTATGTCTGCTGTTGACCATCAGGTGTGGTAAGACGTGCCACACACGCTTCGTACTCATCGGCAGAGAGCATGAAGTTGAGCGGCGCAATATTGCAAGGCACTGTGACATCGCAGTAATCGGGGAAAATGGCAGGCAAACTCTTGGCCTCTTTGGATGAAGAAGGCACATCGGGATGATTCGCACATGATGCCAATAACAGCATGGCGACAGTCAGAAACTGGAAATAGGGGGAAATAAAATTTTTCATTGTAATCTTACGATTGTAATTCATGACCAACATTGCCTTGTATACTTAAAGGTTTCCTTCCAAAGAGGTTATACCACCAGTAAGTGTCTCCAAATTCTTCATGCATTTTCTCACCGACCTGTTCAATTGTCATACCTGGCTGTACAAAATTTTCCAATGTTGCCCAGAACTTTTTGTAACGCTCGAAAACAGACTGTTCGACAGGAAGCATCATACGTTTTTCTTCAGGAGACTTGTCCATAAACAGGATATAAGCCTCCATCGCATGCAAAGGAAATTCCTCATCCAAGTGCAATTTAACATAGTTGCGAAGCGATGGCCAGAAACGATGAGAGTCGCAACGTAACATGGAATAAAGCAATGCCTGTTCGGAAGCCACCTTACTGTCGGATTCGTACCAAAGGCTGATACCATTGACAAGATAACTTTCGCTGTTCTCTACGCCGGTGATTTCATCGGGGTAGCATTTTTGCAGTTCCTTAATCTTTTCTGTAACCGGTGCCGGCTTCCAGTCACCATAAAACGGAAGATGATGGATGATGGTGGTATAGCGTTCCACAAGTTTTTTATCACCTACCGCCTGGGCGCAGCGGCAAAGCATCTTCAAGTAGAAGGGCGAGAAACCTGCCTGTATAGCATTTTCGAAATCCAGACGTATGGCCTCATTCATCATGCCGTAGTTGTAATAGACCAGAGGCGATGCGATGTCTAAAAGGGTGACGTGGAGTGTATCGGGGTTGTTGATATCAGCAGCATTGTTGCCCAATTTGAATGAACGGTCGAGCAAACCGCCTTGGTTCATCAGGGCAATATTCTTGAGAAATATCATCGTGCTGGTTGGCTTCTCGGTCTTTTCTGCCATATTTAGTACTTCCTGCCAGTTGTCGTTGGAAGCATAGCGCACCATGCGCATCTCGTCGATGTAGTTCTGGTCGCGGAACATGAACGACAAGGTGAAGAAGATGCCGGCAACAGCACACAGCACGGGCACGAACCTCTTTTTCAGATATTTTCCACACAGCGCAATGAGCACGGAGACGGCACCTAGCACCCAGAACGGGATGGAAAGACGCGGACTTGAGTCCATTGGGGTATCGAAGCGGGGAAAGCCCGCCATCACCACATCGTCGAATTTCTGATTCGAATAAAGTTGGGTATGCCAGATGCCGGCGGCAAAGACGAGCAGGAATATGCCCACAAACTCGCGCCATGTGATTTTCTCGGTAAGTGCGAGACAAAGTACGAAAAGCAAGGCAAACCATCCAAGCACTGGATAGACACAAAAGCCCAGCACATACCAGGCAAGATGCCATTTACGGGGGGTGCAGCGTGCGGCCCACAGGAGCAACAGCATGACCAGAAAACCCACCGACTGCGAGAACCAATAACCCCGGATTGTAGATATATAGATCCAATAGCCCAAGTCGACAACCGAGACGAGCAGGCAGGCTACGGGCAGGAGCATCAGCGCCATGGCATTTCCCTTCAACCGGAAGGCCTTGGTGCCCACAAGAAATATGAGCACCCAGACAGCCACCAGCACACCTGTACCCAAGGCAGGATGACAGAACAACTGTGTGAGCCAAGCTCCCACATACTGCATCAGTCCGAAGGGCTTCGACATCAGGGTATGGAAGAAGGGGGCTCCAAAAATGAATTCAGAGCGGTCGTGTGCCGTATAGAGAACCTCCTGGTTGATGCGCAATATATATGAGCCAAACGCAATGAAAGCCAACAGGCTAACATAGAGGACGGTACTGGATGGTTTGCTTTTTGAAATCATATTTTTGATATAAAAGGCTGACTCATTTGAGTCAGCCTTATTATTGTTTATGCGTGCCTCACTTCCTTTCAGATATGTGTTGCAAGGAGACACAATCACAAGATTTACTTAGTTACAGGTCTAACAGAAACACCGAAACTAGAACTCAGGTTGTTGTAGATATTCACCGCATTCTCAAACTGCCCATGTTGGAAGATCAAGTAGTTTGGCATGTTATCCACATCATTAATCGTTCCTTTTGAACCACCAAGTTGTTCCTGCATTGAGGGGAAATGGTATGTACCAAGAATCTGTCCAGTAGCATAATAGCCAGCATTTCCGTTTCCTATCCAACTGTTTCCATAGCGATAACCTGCAGCCGGTAAGAAAATACTGTTTTTATTTGGACCAGTTACTTTATATCCATTACCAGTAAATTCCCATTTGCACAAATTAAGCAACTCTTGGAATTCCTCCTTAGTAGGCATTCTCCAGTTGTTGCCCCAATTTGCAGTAGCAGCATCAAGGTTGGCATCAGCAATGATGTTATATGCAGGAGCACCAGAAATATTAGCACCTTTATCTATGCTAAAACCACCTTGAGTACTTTCAAAGTAATAAACCAAAGTAGAATCGATTTTATTTACAAAGATATCATAACTGGATTGGTCGGCATTCACTACGAAGTCCAACTTGCTATCAGCATACTTTGTCTTCACAGAATCAAATCTTGCTTCCCTGATGGAATCGATTTGTGTCAAGAGATAATCTGAGAGCGAGAAAGATTCCTTATATACATTTGTTGTATCAAAAATATATGCAGACTTCTCAGCGCCTTTGTACTTTTCGAACAAAGCAGCCTCACTGGTAAGACCAGTGACATCTTTATATGATGTTGCAGTGGTAGGATTAACCTGATTACCAGTGATATCTCCCCAGTTGAAGAGAATACCATTGTCGGATTCTGAAGTTGCTCCAACATTCATACTTGCCCATTTAGTACCACTAGGAAGGCCCAAATCTACAGCTTGACCTGCATTTTTGATATTACCAACATTTGCGATATATTGGGTGTCAATAGTATTTTCGCTGATCTCATCACTACAAGCCACAAATAGACTTGATGCAACAAGCGTAATAAATGCGAGTTTACTATAATTCATTAAACTTTTCATTATAACAGATGTGTTAATATTAAACATATACATATCAGAAATTACTATTCCTCATAGTAAACAGCATTAAGAGTCATGGAGCCACTATAGAGCATGAGGTCAAGGTCACGTCCTTCACCACCCTTAGCACACTCCTTTGCCATAGTCTCGGTAATTTGAAGTTCATTCAAACCAGACACCCACTTAACATGATCGTAATAAGTGTTACTCCACCAACCGTTCATGACCTTCAAATCGAAATCAGCAGTTACATCTGACACATCGAAGATAAGGGTCTTGAGGCCATAGTAAATATCATCAGAAATGGTGGGCAGGTGTGCACCTTCGGTTGAACTGAAACGCATGGCAGCAGCATCCCAAGCACCAGGTTGGAATGGCGGCTCTTCAGCAGCCTTTGCAGGATCACCATAGATATAGAACTTCTGGAGCGGGTCAGTAATTTCCTGACAAGAAACAGGATATTCAGTAGTAAGCACGGTACCATCAGGGCAAACAGCTGTCAGAACGACTATATGCTCACCAAGTTTCATTTTCTTACATGCATAGTTATTATAGAATTCCTTGCCGCCTAAAGACCACTTTGCATTGACTGGGGCTGAGGTCTGGCAAGTAATGACGTTACCATTTAAGCCACTGGCAGCCTTGTCAACAGTGACAGTAGTCTTTGCCTTAAGCTCGTCAAGAGTAATGTGGCCACCATTGCTGAAATCCTCATGGATAGGATCACAAGCAGCGAAAGCGCATACTGAGGCAACAAGCAAAAATAATATCTTTTTCATATTGTTTACTTAGTTAATTTTATTAGTAAATAACTTTATATGTCCACTCTTCCGCAGGAGTATTTTCATCCCATCCTGGGTTTTGTTTCATCTTGTTATTCATCAGAGTAATCTGAGCTTGAGGTTTAGGCAAGAAACCGTTGGTATCAGCATAACGCTTGGCCCAACCAGCAGAAGTCATGTGAGCCATAGAGCGCTTGTTGCCCTTCTGTCCAAGGCAAACAATCTGCTTGCCAGCCTGAGCTTGGAGAGCTTTGGCAGCGTATGAACTCGTTCCAGAGTCCTTGCCCGACCAACGACGCATATCGTTGAAACGAAGACCCTCTAATGCGAATTCCCAGCGGCGCTCATCCTGAACAGCCTTCAAAGAATATCCAGTTTGAGGAACACCTGCACGAGCCTGAACCTGGTTCATACCCCATGGATCACCCGTGAGTTCGGTAAGCATCAGCAGAACGTCAGCATAACGCATCAGGTAGTAATCCTCGAAGTGGTCACCCTGCTGCTTGTTGTCAAGCGAGCTGCTGGAATAACCCGGGCACTGTGACCACCATGAGTCGTTGTCGGCAGCACAAGCGTCAAGGTTCACATCAGCGTACTTCTTCACTGCATAGCCAGACTCCTCATTGTCGTCCTTCTCATAGGTATAGGCTTCGAGTTCATTATCAAGGTCAATCAGAGAACCGAGTTTGCGGATGTCTGAATAACCACCTGATCTCTCAGCATCTGTCCAATCATCCCAGATGTTGCATGAAGGAGTTCCCTGACCCCAACCCTGATTGAAAGGATAAGTCTTGCTACGCTTACCATTGTCATTGGTAGCACCGTTACGCAGGCCCCAGAAGCATGACAGATAGTTCGAATACATACGCGGATTGTTGTAGGTGCCGCCAATAGCCCACTTAGAGGCATTCATAAACTGGATTTGGAAAATCTCCTCAGTGTTACCGTTACCCATACCTGGCTGGTCGAAGCAATTCTCGCGCTTCATATCAGCGATGAAAGGATAAGCGTGACCTACACCGTCATGAGCCTCATCCCAGAGCAGGCTGTTGGAATACTGCCAAAGTGAGCGGAAGTCTTCGCAGAGCTTGTAACCGCCGTTGTTAACGATGTCGCGAAGGGCAGCAACAACATCAGACTTGGAAAGAGTACCACCGGGGCAACCTTCCTGACCTTCAACAAGAGTAATAGTAGCATCACCATTGGCAAGTTCACCAACTTTCTTATAGAAGCCGGCCCAGAACATCCATGCACGTGCAAGGAAAGCCTCGGCAGCAAATTTGTCGGCATGACCCGAGCCATTGGCCCTCTCTGCCTTCATAAGATTCTTAGCAGAAACAAAGTCAGAAATAATCTGAGGATAAATCACTTCTTCTGCGCTTACCTCCTCCTGCATCTCTTCAGTAATAACGGTAGAGGTAATCAAAGGCACATCGCCAAACAACTGGGTGAGCCACATGGTGTAGAGACCACGCATGAAGTAGCCCTCACCGAGCAATTGATTGCGCTGAGCGGTATTGTTTGTCCAATTGACATTATCAATAGTCTCAATCTGGTTGTTGGCACGTGATATACCACCATAGAGAAGGATGAAATCCTGTTCATACTGATTGGCACTAGCCGTTGTAAAATGATGGAGTGACTTGGCCACGTTGTCCTGCAAACCACCACTACCATAGCAGTCGTCAGACATGAGCGACCACCAATAGAAAGGATTATTCAAAATACCACTTTGATCACCGCCACCCAGCGTATTCATAATACTATAGGTAGCAGCATTCAACGCCTCAACATCTGCCGGCTTACCAGGGAAAGTGGCCGCAGTCAATTCTGTAACGCGTGGATCGGTGTCCAGCATATCGTTACAAGACGTGAACACTGTTGCTGTCGAAACAACTAATGCTGCAAAAATATATTTCTTCATAATTTATTTGTCGAATTAGAATTTAATACTTGCACCAACCAAATATGTACGAGATGGCGGGTAAAGACCCAGGTCGATTCCAGATGCCCAACCACTACCACCAGCAGAGTTACCTACCTCAGGATCGAGGCCTGTGTAACTGGTGAAGGTATAGAGGTTCTGAGCCTGAACATAGAGACGGAGTTGCTGGAATGGGCAAGACTTCCATATATTCTTGAAGTCGTAACCCAGTGTGATGGTCTTGATCTTGAAGTAGTCAGCATCCTCCATATAACGGGTAGATACCCAGTTTGTGTTCTGGTGACCAGTAGCTGAAATGCGTGGCTGGAAGTTTGAGGTACCCTCACCAACCCAACGATCCAGGATTGTAGTATCGTAGTTCTGGTAAGGAGCATCACTGAACGAACGGTAAGAACGCAAGATCTGCTGACCAAATGCGCCGGCACCGTTGATGGCAAAGTCAAGACCCTTCCATGTGAAACCGAGGTTGACACCAAGCATGATATCGGGGTTAGGATTACCAATCTCATGACGGTCGCAATCATCTCCTTCTGCGTAGGTAATCATACCATCACCATTCCAGTCGTCCCAGATGCAGTCACCAGGCTGTGCGTTGTCGAGAACGGCCTTACCTGCCTTACGTGCGGCTTCAATCTCTTCCTGATTCTGCCAGATTCCGCTATATGACATACCGAAGAAGTAACCGATGGGCTTGCCTTCCTCTGCACGGTAGCAGTATTCTGTACCCTGTGAGAGCACACCCGAAGGGCCATTGATATAGTGGTTGTCGTTGGCGATACGGGTAACCTTGTTCTTGTTGGTAGCAAAGTTCACGCCGAAGTTGTAACGGAAGTCTCCAATATTGTCGTTCCAAGTGAGAGCGAGCTCAATACCTGTGTTCTCCACGTCACCACCATTGATAGCAGCAGGATTGGTACCATTGATAGCAATATTCGGACCCGTGATCAGCCAGTCCTTAGTGGTCTTCTTATACCAGTCGAAGTTCACACCCAAACGGCTGCGGAGGAAACGGGCATCGAAACCGAAGTCTAACTGCTCAGAGGTTTCCCAAGTAAGGTCGGGATTGGGTACGATGTTGGCGTAAGCACCGGTGTTTGGTGTTCCAGCAACAGAAGTATTCATGTCGGAACCGAACTTGTAACCGCTGTCGCCACTGTCTCCAGACAGTGCTATAGTAGCTAGATACTGATACTTGGAGATGGAGCAGTTACCGTTCTGGCCCCAAGATGCGCGGAGTTTGAAGAAGTCCATCCAGCTATGGGTGCTCTCCATGAAAGGCTCATTACTGATTACCCAACCTGCAGATACAGATGGGAACAGACCCCAGCGTTTGCCATCAGTAAAGATACTTGAACCATCATAACGCAAGGTTGCGGTAGCCATATAAGTCTCATTCCAGTCCCAAGTCACACGACCGAACCAAGAAGCAAGATATTCTTCGTCGTTCGGGTTACCAGTAAGAGTAATGTCAGTAGTATTTACCAATTTGATATTAGACAGCCAGGCAGAATCCCAACCCTTCAACGTTGCAAGTTGATCACCATAGTTCACCTTATTTGATCCACCGAGGTTTGTACTCCAAGCACTGCTCTGGAAGGACTGACCTACCATGGCGCTGATCTTATGACCACTAATAATAGGAAGATCGTAAGTAAGAGTGTTCTCAACAGACCATCCTGTATTCAACCAAGTGCTCTGACTAATACTATAGACTGGCGATGTGGCATTTCCATAACCAGAAGATCGAGGCTCATTATAGTTACGATATGCACCAGAACCCCAGTTATAGTTGAACTGTGAACGGAATCTCAGACCCTTGATAGGCTGGATAACGGTGAAAACAGTAGCGCTGGTATTGATGTTGCGGCTCTCAGCCTTAGAGTTAAAGCCACCCGTAGAGAGGTTCTCCCATGGGTTGCTGAACAAAGAAGAGTTCCAACCCTGACCATATCTTACAGTACCGTCAAAATCCTGATAATAATAGTTGTCACCATTAAAAGCATACTGTGGCACGAATGGAGCAGTCTGGAGCAGACTGTGGATATAACTCCAGTACATACCGTCCTCAGCCAAGTCATGACTCTTGTTGTAACCGATTGAGATGTTCTCACCGATGGTGATAGCATCGAAGTCCTTAGCCCTCAGGAGCACGTGGTCGCTGTTGACGCGGATAGTGTGACGCTTGTAGTAAGAAGCCTGGTCGGCACCCATGATACCTTCGTTACCGGTATAGGTGTAAGACATGGCGAACTTAGAACGATCTGAACCGCCAGTCAGGGTCACAGAATGATTCTGCTGCAAAGCATTCTTGTTTTCGAATGCGCCCCACCAGTCGGTGCCTTCCCAACCACTCTGAACCTTGGTGAGAATGTCTTGAGGAATGAAACCGGCCCAATCCATCTTCTGACCCGAAGTGTTGAAGGTGTACTCATCAATAATCGTCATATACTGCTGAGCATTGAGCAACTGCGGACGCTTGTAGGCGTTAGACCAACCAAAAGCGCCATTGTAACTGAGTTCGATCTTGCCAGCCTTACCTTGTCTAGTAGTAACAAGAATAACGCCGTTAGCAGCACGAGCACCGTAGATGGCTGCAGATGCAGCATCCTTGAGGATGTCGATGCTCTCGATGTCGTTGGGGTTGATGCCGTCAAGGTTACCACCAGCCACACCGTCAATCACATAAAGCGGTGTAGAATTACCGGTGGTACCGATACCACGGATGTAAACCTTGTATCCCTTACCTGGCTGTGTGGACGACTGAGTAATCTGAACACCAGGAGAACTTGACTGCATGGCCTCAAGGGCGTTGGTGGTGTTCAGCTTGGCGATATCCTCACCTTTTACCTGAACAGTAGCACCTGTCACCAGTTTTTTCTTCATCGTACCATAACCGATGACCACCACGTCGTTCAGCGAAGTGGCATCTTCCCTCAGTGTAACCTGAATGTTGTTTCGGCCCTGCACACTGACAGTCTCAGTGACGTAGCCCACATAAGAGATCAACAGTGTGGCATTGCTGGCTGCCTCCACACTGAAATTACCCTCGAAGTCGGTGATAGCACCTGTCTTGGCTCCCTGCACTTGCACGGTTGCACCAATAATTGGTTCACCAGCTTCGTCAATTACCGTTCCCTTAACGGTGCTCTGAGCCAGTGCTCCCATTGGGAACAAACAGAGCAGGAACAGAAACACTAACGGCTTTTGTAGTGATTTAATATTCCACATGGTTCATAATATAATTAGTTAGGTAAAAAAATTATGCACAGAGTATGGTTGATAATGGTTGTTAATCATTAGGTTGAAGGGCGCCCATCTTTCATGGCACACTACGACGCTGCAAAATTAGCACATTCCAATTATTATAACATCATCAATTGTAACATGATTTTTTCGAAAAGTAACATCTTCTTTTTTACCGCTCAATGGATACTTAAAAACAAGCAAAACCCCTTATAGCGCCAACTATCAAGATTATTTACATCAAAAAATCGATTTGGGAAAGAAGATGACAGAATTGGACCTTTTGCAGGAGAAAAATACAATTATGCAAAATCTTTGCTACTCACAGAAAAGGCGATACACCTTATTTATTATATCTTTGCAACATCTTAGCATCACACACTGAGCACAAACCTATACGACTACTAAAATGGGAAAAGTATTAGCCAAAATCATTCTGGCAGCAATGCCATTGCTCTGCTTCTCGCAGGCAAACGCCACAGAGAAGACGATTACCAGTCCGGATGGCAAGACCACGGTAATGGTAAGTGACGAAAACGGTCAACTGACTTACGACATCCATCATGACGGCAAGGCATTCATGATGCGCTCTCCATTAGGACTGAAGTTGAACTTCAATGACCTGACCCAGCAACTCACCCTTGCCTCATGCGAGGAGAAGACGGTGAGAGACGAATACCATCTGAAGACCATCAAGCAAAGCCATGTGAGCTATGAGGCCACTGAGGCCACGCTCGCCATAGAGAAAAACGGCAGGAAGGTGATGGACGTGGTATTCAGACTGAGCAACCGCGACGTGGCTTTCCGCTATCAGGTATATCCCAGGCGAGAGACCTTGGCAGGCATTGTAGTAAGTGAGGCCAGCGGTTTCGTGCTTCCCGAAGGCACCACCACCTTCCTCTGCCCCCAGTCGAAGCCGATGGGTGGTTTTGCCCGCACCTCGCCCTGCTACGAGACCTCCTATACCCTTGACGAGCCTGCCGGAAAGAACGGTTGGGGCGAGGGCTACACCTTCCCCTGCCTGTTCAAGACCCCATCGGGATGGGTGCTGATATCGGAAACGGGCACCGACGGGAGTTATGTTGGTTGCCGGTTGCTCAATGAGGGTGACACCCGCTACCGCATCGGCTTCCCCCAGCCCGGTGAACTGAATGGCGACGGGTCGGTTTCGCCCGCCATACCGCTGCCCTACTCCACCCCGTGGCGCACCATCACCCTCGGCGAGACGCTGGCACCCATCGTGGAGACCACCGTGGCCAACGACCTGGTGACTCCGAAATATGAGGCCAGCCGCGCCTATACCTATGGCAAGGGCTCATGGTCGTGGATTATCGGCATGGACGGCAGCTGCAACTTCGACGAGCAGAAACGCTACATCGACTTCTCCGCTGCCATGGGTTACCGGTCGGTACTGGTAGACGCCCTTTGGGACAAGCAGATTGGATACCAGAAGATGGAGGAGCTGGCCCGCTATGGCCGTGAGCGTGGTGTGGGCCTGTTTCTTTGGTACAACTCGAATGGGCATTGGAACGACGCGCCACAGAGTCCGCGCGATAAGATGGACCGCTCGTCGGCACGTCGCAAGGAGATGAAATGGATGCACGACAATGGCATCCTGGGCATCAAGGTCGACTTTTTCGGAGGTGACAAGCAGCCCACGATGCAACTCTACGAGGATATCCTAACCGACGCCAACGAATTTGGCCTGCAGGTGATCTTCCATGGTTGCACCCTGCCGCGAGGATGGGAGCGAATGTATCCCAACTATGTGGCCTCGGAGGCCGTGCTCGCCTCAGAGAACCTGCATTTCGGCCAGGGAGCCTGTGATGCCGAGGCCCGCAATGCCTGCACCCACCCCTTCATCCGCAACACGGTAGGGTCGATGGATTTTGGCGGTTCGGCGCTCAACAAGCGCTATAGTGCCGACAACCAGCATGGCACCACCCGCCGCACGAGCGATGTGTTCGCCCTGGCCACCGCCATCCTGTTCCAGAGCAGCGTGCAACATTTCGCACTTGCCCCCAACAACCTGCAAGATGCCCCTGAATGGGCCATCGACTTCATGAAAGCAGTCCCCACAACATGGGACGAGGTGCGCTTCATTGATGGTTATCCCGGCCGCTACGTGATACTGGCCCGCCGCAGTGGCAGTCAATGGTATGTGGCAGGCATCAATGCCGACGAGCAGCCCGTGAAGACGAAGATCGACCTTGGCATGATGGGCAAAGGATCGTTGCTGACCGTTTACAGCGACGACGCCAAACTCAACGGCAGCAAGACAACAGCCAAAATGAAAAAGGGCGGCTTGGCCGTGACGATACCCCAGAACGGTGCCGTGGTTGTCGTGGGCAACGCTACCGAATAGGAAAAGACAGGTCTGCCAGCATGACCTGCCATTAAACGAATCGAGGCCAAGGAATCTTCCCTGGCCTCGATTCGTCTGTTATGACTGCGCACAGGTTCTATTCCTGCGACAGCGCCTCCATGATTTTGGCTTCAATCTCGTCGCACAGTTCGGGGTTGTCCTTGAGCATGGCCTTTGTGGCATCGCGTCCCTGGGCCAGTTTGGTGCCCTCGTAGGAGAACCACGACCCGCTCTTCTGAATGATGCCATGCTCCACACCGAGGTCTACCAACTCGCCATATTTCGAGATACCCTCGCCAAAGAGAATCTCGAACTCTGCCTTGCGGAAAGGAGGAGCCACCTTGTTCTTCACCACCTTTACGCGCACATGGTTTCCGATGGCCTGGTCGCCATCCTTCAAGGTGGTGACACGGCGGATATCGAGGCGCACGCTGGCATAGAACTTCAGGGCATTTCCACCTGTAGTGGTCTCGGGGTTGCCAAACATCACACCAATCTTCTCTCTCAACTGGTTGATGAAGATACAGGTGGTGTTGGTGCGGCTGATATTGGCCGTGAGCTTGCGCAGTGCCTGACTCATCAGTCGGGCTTGCAGTCCCACCTTGTTATCGCCCATATCGCCGTCGATTTCCGACTTCGGGGTCAATGCTGCCACGGAGTCGATGACCAGCACGTCGATGGCCGACGAGCGGATGAGCTGGTCGGCAATCTCAAGCGCCTGCTCACCATTGTCGGGTTGCGAGATCCAGAGGTTGTCGACATCCACCCCCAGATGCTCGGCATAGAAGCGGTCGAAGGCATGCTCGGCATCGATGAAGGCGGCTATGCCACCACGTTTCTGCGCCTCGGCGATGACATGGATGGCCAGCGTTGTCTTACCAGAAGACTCCGGACCGAAGATCTCGATGATTCGGCCACGTGGCAGACCGCCCACTCCAAGGGCAGCATTCAGGCCGATACTGCCGGTAGGTATCACGTCAACGTTCTCTATCTTCTCATCACCCAGTTTCATGATGGAGCCTTTGCCGAAATCCTTCTCGATTTTGGCCATGGCGGCCTGCAGGGCTTTCAGTTTCCCCTCCTGGGTATTGTCTTGTTCGATGTTTTCTTTCTTTGCCATCTTATATATAATAATGTGTTTATTTGGTTTGTAAAAAAAATATTCTACATCAAATCCCTTTTCCCTGTAAAGGGCATCATGGGGTCAGAGTTCCAGGTCGCCATCAAACACCTCATGCCAGGGCAGTCCTTTCTCGTTGAGCAAGGCCATGAAGGGGTCGGGATCGAATTCCTCGACGTTCCACACACCCGGTTTTCTCCATAGTCCCTTGAGAAGGAGCATGGCGCCAATCATTGCCGGCACGCCGGTGGTGTAGCTCACGCCCTGCATGCCCGTCTCCTGGAAAGCAGCCTGGTGAGAGCAGTTGTTGTAGACGTAGTAGGTGCGTTCCTTGCCGTCTTTCACGCCACGGATACGGCATCCGATGCTCGTCTCGCCCTCGTAGTTCTCGCCCAGGTCCTGGGGATTGGGCAGCACGGCCTTAAGGAACTGCAGGGGCACGATTTTCACCTTCACCGTCTTGGTGGGGTCGTCGGCCAGTGGAGCGGCATACTCCACCTCGTCGATACGGGTCATGCCGAAATTCTGCATCACCTCGAGGTGCTTGAGGTATTGCTCGCCGAAGGTCATCCAGAAGCGTGCCAAGCGGATGGTGGGATAGTTCTTCACAAGGCTCTCCAGTTCCTCATGGTGCATAAGGTAACTCTCGCGCGGTCCGATGTTGGGATAGGTGAGCGGCAGGTGGACGCTCAGCGGGTCGGTCTCTATCCACTCGCCATCCTTATAGTAGAGGCCTTTTTGTGTGATCTCGCGGATATTGATCTCGGGGTTGAAGTTGGTGGCGAAAGCCTTATGGTGGTCGCCTGCATTGCAGTCGACGATGTCGAGCGTATGGATCTCATCAAAATGGTGCTTGGCAGCGTAGGCGGTATAGATGCCGCTCACGCCCGGGTCGAACCCGCATCCCAGAATGGCGCAGAGGCCGGCCTGTTCGAACCGCTCCTTGTAGGCCCATTGCCATGAATACTCGAAGTGAGCCTCGTCGCGTGGCTCGTAGTTGGCGGTGTCGAGGTAGTGGCATCCGCAGGCCAGGCAAGCCTCCATGATGGTGAGGTCCTGATAGGGCAATGCCAGGTTGATGACCAACTCGGGCTGATATTCGCCCAGGAGTTGCTTGAGTTGCTCCACATCGTCGGCATCCACCTGTGCTGTCTTGATGTCGAGTGTATATCCAGCCTTATGGATATCGGCCACGATCTTGTCGCATTTCGACTTGGTGCGGCTGGCAATCATGAAATCGGTAAACACGTCGGCATTCTGTGCGATTTTGAATGCCGCTACGGTAGCGACGCCACCGGCGCCAATCATCAATACTTTGCTCATTTGCTATGGTTTTTAATAGTAATAAAATCGAGTTAATAATCAAGAACTGTCATCTACTGGAGCTCATCGGCCTGAATGCCCATGGCGCACATCAGCGAGTATCCCAGGATTTCCTGTCGGAAGTTGCCGCCGGGCATGGGCTGCATGGCAAGCAGGGTGATATGCTTCTCGGCATCCACCTTCCGCAGGGCATGGCGCAAGTCATCGAACTGTTCCTCGCTGGGCACGATGACAAGCCGCTTCACCTCCTTTGCCGCAGCGCAGAGCCGCACCATGTCGGTAAGCAGCTGTCCTCGGTCAACGATATCCTGCTCGGCATAGGCATTGAGAACAAACTCGCCTAATTTGCCGGAGAACGCCTTTCCGTTGAGATCTTCCTCCAGTCTGCCAGGATTGAAATAGTCCATCTTTTTCTTTCCCTGGCTATGAACAAAGACCACCTGGGTCTGCTGTGCACCCTCTCGCACGCCCCCGTCGAGAGCCAGGCACTCAAGCCATAAAGCCATATCGGCATTGGGTATCCGACGCCCCAGCATGCGCTCGAAGTTGACAATCAGGTCGAAAGCCACACGGTCGGCAAAGTCGGCGTCGACGATGATGACGTTGTCGCATTCGACTGTGGGCAGTGCGTTGATTGCATTGATATCGTTCATAGCGACAAAGATACGATTAAGTGAGCAAAAACACAAATTTTATTTGATGTTTTTCGAAGGGGAATGATGTACAGGGATATGATGGAGTAAGCATGCGCCTATCATATCACAAAAATACTCTATGGGATTTGTTTTGCATTGCGCTCGGCTTTCACTACCTTTGCCGCTGCGCGGCGAAGATAGGCTGCACCTATCATATAACAAAGGTAGCGGCGGGCTGACACCCAGGCGTTTGCCGGCATTGCATACTATCCTGCTTTTGCCAGTCTCTCATTGAGTTTTTGCAACTGTC
>Ga0256407_10002787_pt1 | contig 32494 bp, 16 predicted proteins | sample RumenRJG_04DNA_FD_193489 | JGI IMG/M metagenome (GOLD analysis project Ga0256407, IMG submission 193489) | Bovine rumen microbial communities from Lethbridge, Alberta, Canada - RJG_04 | ecosystem: Host-associated > Mammals > Digestive system > Stomach > Rumen | place: Canada: Alberta...
AAACCCAAATTATGACTAACGTAAAGTCGAGTCAACATGAATTAAAAATAAGTTTAACCCTAGGTCAACCCTTATCACAAATAAGGCTCCAAGTAGTCAACTAAAATCGTTAAACTACAGTACCAGATTTTGTCCCCAATTTTGGTACGACCAATACCAAGCCTTGGTACTGGTCGTACCACATAATGGTACTATGGCTACCATACGATGGTACTATTGCTAAGCGATGACAACAAGAAATGGAGGCCACATTGGACCTCCATTTTTTGTCAAATAACTGTAGTAATTACTCAGCCAACGGGTCAAAAGTACCCATAGTTCCACGGTTGTTGTAATCCTCCCAACCTACAGTTTGCGGGAGTTGCTTATTCTCATTCTGTGCACGACTGCAGAGTCCGATGATGTAATAGTAGGGGCGGAAGTTCATGTAAAGTTCTACTTTATTGGCATCGCGGTCGTCACCGAGGGTGCGCTTGCGCGTCAAGTGGGTGGAGTACCAATTTTGCAGCACGGTGGTCTGATCGTCAAGGTCATCGGTCTTATAGTTCAGTGCAGCACAACGAACCTCACCAGCTATTTTCAGCGGGTCTCCTGTTGGGAGTTCTGTACCCAATCCATAGCTGTCATTTACACGGAACTGCATGTTGTCACGACGCTGACCGTTGAGCTGGGTGAAACCAAGATAGGTGCATGTATTTCCTCCCCATCCAGTAAGGGCGTAGTTGCTAGAGATTGCTTCTTGTCCCACACCACCGTCGTAGAGCATCCAGCGGCGCAGGTCGTCAAAGCGCTTGCCTTCGTAGGCCAGTTCTATCTGACGCTCATAAAGGATGGCACTCATGCAGCCGGCATCACCGTCATAGTCGCTACTTGTCAAATCGGGTACACCAGCGCGGCTGCGTACTTGATTGACATAGCCGCAAGCCTCGTCGGGATGTCCAGCACCGCAAGCCACCTCAGCCAGGTTGAGCAGTACTTCAGCATAACGCAACTCCAGGTAAGGAGCACCCGAATACTGGAACCCGCTGACCTTTGCCGTAGCATCGAAGCTGTAGAGCGTTGATGTGCCTAAGTCCTTGTCGTCGGAACGCTTGCGTACGTAGATGCCACGACCGTTTGTTGAGAGATAGTCGGCGGCATACGATTTTCCTGAAATGTCACCTTGTTCATCGGCCGAAGCATACCAGAAATAGTTCCACAACTCATAGTCTGTACCACTGCTGGGGAAGTTGGGGTCTTTTGCCGACGGATTGCCATCGAATGTCCAACGGACACCAGGAAATGCAAACGTGCGATAGAAACGTGGATCGCGGCCAACAAAGGGATAATTGGCATCGTAGGCTTCCGTTGATGGTTTTAGTTTTGTATAGGTGCCAGTTCCTGCAGGAATACGGCCATCCTTCATGGGGAACATGTCAACAAGCATAGCAGATGCCTCTTTGCCTGGTGTACCAGTAGTATTGTAAGGTCTGATATAACGCTCCCAGTTGTTGTTCTTTTGTGTGTTAGACTCACCGACAAAGTTGTTGTAGAGCGTCACAAATACTGCCTCCGGATTCTTTCCGTCCTGTAAGAACTGTGCTGCAAAGTCACTACCGTTAACGTTGCTGCCAGACTGATAGAGACCATAGCCACATTTTTTGATAGTAACAAGGTCTGCCTTCATGGTTTCATAGGCTGTCTGCCAACGAGAGGCATCGTTCTTACGATTGAAGATGGGGCTGCACCACCAAAGCATGACACGTCCCTTTAAAGCCAGAGCTGTGCCCGACGTAATACGTCCCCAGTTGCTGGCATCCCAGCCATTATCGCCTGTTCTTGCAGCCAACAGATTAGCAGCAGTGTTGAGGTCGCTGATGATTAATTCGTAGGTGGCACGGGCTGAAGAGCGGGGAGTGAAGTTGCTGGCAACAGGTTCAAGCACCTCTGTCACCAGGGGCACACCGCCATACCACTTGAACAGGTTAAAGTAACACCATCCACGGAAGAAGTAGCACTGGCCCAGGATGATATCTTTATTTTCCTGGCTCATCGAGCCTTTTTCGACACCGCGTATGATGTCGTTGATGTTGCGGATGCGTCCGTAGACATTCTCTCGAACCTTGTTCTCATTGTCAAAAAAGTCGGGAACACGAGTGCCGCCTGCACCGTCGACGGTCAGTTGATCTTGCGGGTCTACAAAAATACTGAAACCACTATATTCCTCAGTAGCTTTTCCGGCGTTATCGTTATCTCCAGTCGACGGATTGTTCCATGCGATACCAGTATTAACATCAGGCAGACACTGCGCATAGATGTCGTTCAGTCGGCCATTGGCGCCATTGAAGTCATCATATACCGCTTCACCGACATTGTCATAATTGGTCTTGTCTTCCAGAAACTGGTCACTGCATGCCGTCATTGCGAGCATAGTGTAAAGACCTAAGCCTATATATTTTGAAATATTTTTCATATTCTTTATTATTTAATCATTAGAATGACAGATTTACACCGAGAGTCCACTGGCGCAGTGCAGGATAGTTTCCATACGTTCCTCCCATGGGGCTGATGAACTTGTCGGGATAGGGATTGTAGAAGTTAATGACATTCTGGGCTGTCACATTGAAGCTAAGGCGCTTGATACCAATAGGCTTTACCCATTTCTGCGGTATGGTATATGCCAATGTCAGGCGGTTCAGAGATACTTTAGCAGCACTCACGCGCCAGAATGAAGACGTGGCAGCGTTGACAGTATTATAGTTGCCATTGGCCAACACAGGATAATACGCTTCATGGTTGGCTTTCTGGATAAGGTTACCGCTACCGTCATAGATGTCTTCATATACATATACATTGTCAGGATTCCAGAACGAGGGTACGTTTGCATATTCCAACGTGGTGTTTGAAGTGCCGCTGACAGCTTTCAGGGCAGAACCAGGCACGGTGGTATAGCCACCCCAGCTGGCAGAAATCTGTGCAGTCAGGGCAATACCTTTCCATTCTGCCTTGAGGTTGGTCGTGAAGTGGTAGGGATTTGAACGATTTGACAATTGTACCATGTCTTCCTTCTCGTCTACGATGCCATTCGGACCATCGTATGTGCCTGTTTCCGCATTATAGGCACCGCGGACGTCTTTGTAAATTAGCATACCTGGACGCAAATCGTCTTTGCTCAGACCCATATAAGTACCATAGGTGCCATCGGCCTTCTTCAGGTATTTGTCACAGTATTCTTCAATGTCTTGGAAGGAACGGAACATGCCGATGCACTGCATACCCCACAGACCTATATCAGACCTGCTACCAGGTGTAATCTGACGGTAGATATAGTCAGTTACCCAGTCCATGACGAGAACCTCATTGTCGCTATAACCGGTATTCAAGCCAATGCGGTATTTGAAGTCCTTGCCAATCTTGTCACGCCAGGTGACACCAAACTCCCAACCCCAGCTGTTCATCTCACCAAGGTTTGTAGAAGCCGAACGTGTTCCAATGGTAGTTGGCAGGTCTTGCGACAGACGCATCAGCATCTCACGGTTCTTCTCGAAGTAGTAGTCGAAGTTGAAAGCCAAACGCTTATTCAGCACTTGGAAGTCAAAACCGATATTGGTCTTGTAAGACTTATCCCAATGAATCTCGCGATTGACAGATGCTGTGTTGTTATCTATGATGATGGGGTTGTTACGGGCGGTTCCTGATGTTCCAAAGACAACACCTCCGTCTTGCTTCTGGCTATAAACCTGCATCCACTGCCAGGGTTCTGCATTGTCACGACCGGTAAGACCCCAGCTGAAGCGTAACTTTAAGAAGTCTACCCACTTCAGCCACTTCACGTTCTGGAACCATGGCTCCTCACTGGCTACCCAACCGAGCGAGAAAGCAGGGAAGGTGCCCCAATAGTTTTCAGGAGCAAACTTCGTTGAGGCATCGGAACGGATGAGGAACTCAAAGAGATAGCGATTGTCATATGCATAGTTGATTCGACCGATGTAGCTGAGTGAGCCACTTTCAGCACGGGTAAACTCAACATCCTTCGTACTGGCTACGGCAGACGAACTCTGATAGGTGGTAAAATCGTAAGGCTCTGATACATAACTATAGTTGTTCTCACTCTCCGACTCCGACTTTTCTATAGAGAACAATGCTCCCACATGATGCTTGCCAAAGTCGCGGGCGTAATTCAGCGTGAAGTTCATCTGGTAGGTGTCTGCGCGAGACATCGTACGGGTCAGACGGTCACCATTGCTAAGTGTCATTTTGTTTTGGGCCAGATTGCTTTCAGAGAGATAATCGAATCCATCGACATCACCGGTAGTAGGCGTATACAAGTGTGAACCACTACCGTAACGTTTAGTCATGTAGTACATGTTATACTTAGAACCGTACTCATTGTTCTTGTCGGTATTGATGCTCTTCGAGTAAGAGAAACTGGCAGTAAGTCCCTTAAGTGCTTCTACGAAACCCATGTCTACCTTGACACTGGCATTGATGTTAAGGTTGGAACTCATATTCTTGCTGTAGTCACCATTGTTTTGTAGAACATCGTAGGAGTAGTTCTTAAAATCGCTATTCGTACCTCCATTGTTAGAGATACCCCAAGGCGAGATGGGGTACCCACCTACGTATTCAGGAATGTAAGTCGGACGGGTAAGCAATGTGCCATATTCCTTGCTACTGCTTACTACCTCGCTCAACGGGCGGTCTTTCTTGCCGTAGTCACCGCTGACACCCAGATTGGCTGAGAGCCATTTGTTGATTTTTACGTCCACACCGGCACGATAGTTCCAGCGGTTATAATCCATTTTGCCAAGGTTACCATCCTGGTCGAAGTAGCTGATGCCTGCGAAATAGTTCACCTTTTCCGTAGCACCGCTGACGTTGACAGCATGACGCTGCGTAAAGCCTGTCTTCCAATACTTGTCAATGAGGTCGTAGTTGAGTCCTTTCATGGCTTCCAGTTCATCGGCCTGATAAAGGTCTGTAAGTGGGTTCAGCGAGTTGTTTCGTATGTCCTTAGCTGCAGCAGAAATGTTGTACAACCGACCATAGTCATAGGAATTGAGCATAGTAGGATGAGCCACAGCATCAGTCCAACCAAAGGAGCCGCTATAGCTGATGCTGGGAGCACCCTGCTTACCTTTCTTCGTGGTAACCAAGATAACACCATTGGCAGCACGGGCACCATAAACGGCAGCCGAAGCATCCTTCAACACGGAGATACTTTCAATCTCCGATGCGTCAAGGTTGTTGAAGGCCTCAGCACCGAGGTTTTGATAAGTACGACCAACTTTTACATCATTAGGATAGATGAAGCCGTCAATAACGTAGAGCGGTTCCTGAGCTGTTGAACCGATTTCTGACATGGTGCTGGCATCACGGATATACATCTTGACACGCTCACCTGGGCGACTATCAGTGTTGCTTACCGACAGACCATTCACCAGTCCGCTTAGCGAGGCGCCCAGACTTCCGTTAGTAAGGTCTTGCACATCGTCCATGTCGACTGTTGCTACAGAACCAGTCAGGTGCGCCTTCTTCTGTGTGCCATAACCTACGACCACCACTTCCTGTAGGTCGTTGCTGTCTGGCTCCAGTTTCAGTTGGCCGCCCTTGGTGGCAACTTCCTTGTAGCCAATATAGGAAACCGTTATTTTACCATTTTTCGGTACTTCGATTTTGTAATTACCATCGAAGTCAGTCACTGTGGCAGTTTTGGTGCCTTCCACGCGGACAGTGGCCCCAATGATCGGTTCATTCATCTCATCGACCACTGTACCTGTCACCACCTGGTTCTGTGCCATGGCCGGTATTGTGCAAAGCGACATCAAGAGACCGAGGCATAAACTGATAATAGACTTTCTTTTCATATTGTATATTTTTTATTTGCTATGATGATTTTTAAAACCAGTAGGGGTCACCGGTTTTCTTTTCTACCTGTTCAGAGCCAGTGGGAGTAAGGTCTCCTTTGGCAGGGTTGGTCAGGAGCGGGTCACTCTGTAGTGCGCTGTGGCTGGTGTCGTAAGTTTCGGTAGCACCTTCAACGCTTAGAGGTGCTCCTTCTTTTTCAGCAGCTCCGTTCGTCCAATAGGTGTTCTGTGAGAAAACACATTTCTTAGAGTAGGAAGAAGCGTTACGCCCACCGAGGAGGCGACGTGCCACACCTGATCCTCCTTTGCCAGCATCAACGAAAATGTTGTTCTGGATATCGAAGCAGGTATAGTTTTGGCCAGCAAAACCAGGATAGTTGGCAAAGTTGCCATAGCCAATGTTGTAAAGTGTGCTATTCAGAATGTTGACAGATTCAGTATCTATAGTCTTGTCGTAACCTGCACGGTCAATACGGCCACTGTTATGATAGCTGATAACATACTGAATGTTAGCAGTACCAGTGTTCCACAGGGTGGAGTTGCGAATGAAGAAATCCTTTACAAAACCTTTTTGTAGATAGAAGAAGGCCTTGCTAGAAATGTTATCTCCAGGTGTTTGGAACTGTATACGACAGTTGTCAAGGATAAAGGTCTCAATGCAGTATTCCAACTTGTTATTGTCAAAGAGGAACATACCTTTTAGGCCACTGAAGTCGCAATTCTTACATTGTACGGCACCACCCTTGATGACATATTTGAATGTACTTCCGACCACAGGAAGATTCGTTTTGTCGCTCAAGAAGATGGCAGCGGTTTTCGCAGCCTGATCATCAGGGATAATGCTATAGTCGAACTTCAGATTCTGCAGTGTAAGGGGAACAGTAGTACTGATACGACCGTAGCGTGTACTCTCCGTTCCGTCTTCTGGGTTGGTTATAGTGGTTGACGTGATGGTAATCGTTGGACGATTGTTCTTGTCAGTACAACGAAGTGTGACAGGGTAGCTGATAGTGCCGTCTTCACTTATGGGAGCAAAGTCCAAAGTGTCGCTGATGGTATAGGTGCCGCCAGGTTCCAAGTCGTAGCAGAACTCCTTAGGAAGATCAACACCCTCTGCTGATATTTTCTTTCCCTTATCGAAGTAGATGCTTAAGTCTGTTCCAGAAGTTATTGTACCAAGAGACTGGACAAAGGAAGTGAAATTGACGACGGTTGCCGTCTCGGCATCTTTGTTGCCTAATCCTGTGTTGGCCAGCGTGAGGATAGACATCGTGAAATTGCTGTCTTCCGGGCGAGGGATAGTGAACGACACTCCGTCGATGATACTGTCGACAACAATAACAGGAACTTGTTCTGTGACGTTGTTTACAGTAACCTTATAAGCACGAGCACCGCCAACGGCTTTCCATGAAATGATGGTCTTCGACTTGTCAGCCGTGGGCGAGATTGTGATGTCGTTGGGCTGTGGCGATTGTAATTGTGAGTTTTTTACGTCGCTGCTCCATGTTTCGTCATCAAATCCGTCTTGTGCACACGAGGTGAAGAATAGGGCACTGGAGGCGATGGCCAGCAGGCAAAGCTTCATCGTGGCTAATAAATGATTCTTTTTCATAAACATTTTTAGTTAGTAATTATTGTTTGTTCTCGTTTTGAAATATCTCCTTTAGATAGGCTACGTTGGTGCCGAAGTTTGCACGAACATTCTTCACGTCATCGGCATTGCGTGAGCGTTCTACCACCAGCCAACCTTTCCACTTCATTTTGTCGAGCGTCTTTTTTATCTGGTGCAAGTCAATGCGCGGGTCTTTGTCTAACGTGACACTATCGGTCAGCGAGGCATGAATCTGGGCGATGCGTTTCGCCCCCAACAGTCGCAGCTCCTCTGACGGGTCTCGTCCGGCGTCGACGGCATCCTGCAGATTGTAATAGATCTTGATGCCTTTGCTTTTAATCTCATCTAATAAAATAATGTTCGCGCGTGCGGGAAGAGCTGTCCGAATGGCAATCACCTTGCCCTGCCGACGGGCCATCTCGCCCACTTCGTGCAGGCGTCGCACCATCTCATTGTGAACTGCACCAGCCTGTTGCCACTCTTGTCCGCTGCCTCCCAAGGGCAGAAACGCCACTTTAGCACCCATCACGTCCATAGAACTTAGGCAGTCGGCTATCAGCTCTTTGAAGTTTTCGCGCTGCAGAAAACTCTGTGCAAAGAAGCCCGACATCGCCATCGAGGGAACCCGTACACCTAACGAGTCGGCTGTGTGGCGGAATAGCTGTTGGAAATGCGGGTCTCGTAGTTTGTTGTCGAACAGTTCGCGCTTTCCCAGCGGTCCCATGTCCATCTCTACACCGTCGGCCTGAATGTCACGCGTCAGCTGGAACTCCCCAAGTTTCTGGCGCTTCAGCATCATCCAGTCGCAGGCTGCGATACGATAACGTGGCTGGGCCAATGCGTCAACGTACCACACATTCAGTAGAAAGAATGCTCCAATTACAAGGCATTTCTTAACCTTTGATAAGTTCATTTAGTAGATAACAACTATATAGTTTACATTCTTTTAGACGTTTTAGCATTTAATGTGTCATCAAATTTATGTAAAAAATATAGTTATTCCATCGGTGGGTGCTGGTTCGTATATTCGCGAGGCGTCATGCCGAAGCGCTTGCGGAAGCACTTGCCGAAGTAGCCTGGGTCGCGGAAGCCGGAACGGTAGGCTATCTCGGTGATGCTGTGGTTGGTAGTTTGTAGCAGTTCTGCGGCATGCGAGAGGCGGAACTCTTTGATGAGGTCTACTGGGGCAAAGCCTGTCTGCCTTTTTACCTTTTTGTAGAAAGCCGAGCGCGACATCGACATCTCTTCTGCCAAGTCATCGATGACGAAGTCGCCATTAGAGATGTTTTGGCGGATAATGCGGTGCAGACGGTCAATAAACTCGTCGCCATCGTCGGGTTTGGATGTCAGTTTGGCCAGTCGCTGACTGATGTATATCTCATTGCGCATACGGTTCATCTGCAGGATGGTGCGGACGACAAGCCAAGTAATCAGGGCAACGATACATATATAAATAAGGTATGCCCACCATGTAGCCCACCAAGGTGGCAGGATACGTATGGAAAGACGTGCGGAGGAAACCAGATCGGGATTGGCATCGTCGATGGTCTCCACGATAAAAGTGTAATTGCCTGGCGGCACTTCGTTATACGAACCTACACGGTGCGGACCGCTATAGCGCCAGTCGCGGTCGAAACCCTCCAGACGATAGCGATAGTTGACGTTGCCTCGATTCAGGTAGTTCAGGGCGGCAAATTCCACAGTAAAGGCGTTGTGGTCGTAGTTCAGCTCCACCTGATCGGCAAAACTGATGGCCGTAGCTCCCTGATACGACGCGTTATCGGCCACCAGGTCGATGATGTAGGTTCGGTAGTGGGCGCTACCCGTCTGCAATTGTTCAGGATTGAAGGTCAGAATACCTTCCTTACAGCCTATCCATAGGTCGCCATTGGAGAGTCGCGTAGCCGCTGCTTCCTCCATCTTCACGTCGGGAATACCGTCGTAGCGGTCGAAGTTACGCACGCGTTGCGTCTCACTATTGTAGCACGACAGGCCACCCTCTGTAGATAGCCATAGCTGGCCGCGCAGGTCTTCTGTGATAGCATAGATGACATCGTTGCGCAAACCTTCACGTGCACTAAGCGGCATGAAGTGGCCGTCGGCTGTCAGGCGTTGTAGGCCACCACCAAAGGTGCCCACCCACAGTTGTCCTGTATGGTCGCGATGAAGCGTATAGATGTCGTTGTTGGCAAAGAGCGCCTGCGGGTCGTCGCGATAGGTATGGAAGCGGATGTCTGATGGCTTCTTGAAACGGGTGTCAATCGTCATCAGTCCGTCGATGGTACCCACATAGAGGTGGCCCTGCTCGTCTTCAGCCATGTTGCGCACTTCGGTATAGAGTCCGTAGGCAGGATAATGCGTCAGTCCGTGTTGCTTGTGATAGAAGGTCAGCTGTCCGTCGGTTTGCTCCTGAACGAGGTTCAGACCACCGTCGAGGGTTCCCACCCAGATATGCTGTTTGGAATCAATGAAGGTCATATAGACGTTGTTGCCGCTGATGCTCTTTGGATTGGAAGGATCGTGGCAGTAGTGACGGATATTCATATTGGCGGGAAAACCTTCTGCCACACTTTGGGCATCAACAACCACCAGTCCGTCGCCCTTCGTAGAGAGCCACAGGCGTCCGCGGCGGTCTTCCGTGGCATGGTAGACGGCACCGATACCATAGCGGCTGTAGGGTAGTGTCTGTAGCAATTGTCCATGAGCGTTGTAGAGATATACGTCACGGCGGCGTGTGCTTACCAATATGTAACCCTGTCGCGTCTGGTAGATGCAGCGAACACCTGTCTGATCGTCGTCAGGCAAATCAATCAGGCTAAACCACTGTGGCGGTTTGCTGATACAGTATATTCCTTCGTTATTGGTGGTAACCCATAACAGGCTGTCCGAGTCTTGATAGAGCGATGAGTATTTGCTGATACCTGCCTCTTGAGCGATAGCTGTCAGGTGGCGCTGCTGACGTGCAAGCAGGCTGTCGCTATTAGACATCGCCGTCGTGAAGTCTGTCTGGTGGCCCTTCTTGCGCATGGTAAATAGCTTGTAGTCACGCCCGATATAGATGAACTGATTCTGGCTGGTTGTGGCAACATCGTCGTATAGCTGCATGGTCTGCGGGTGAATCTTACCCTTGGAGTCGAACAGCTTGCTGATGTGGATGTTCCCCAGCTTGTCAGTATACGCTTCCAACAAGGTTTTGTCCTTGCAGAGCAGCAGGATGCGGCCTTCGTTGGTGCGTTGTATCTTGATAATCTGCAGGTTCTTGGTGTATTTCTTCAATTGTTGGCTGACAGCCTGGAAGCGTTCCGTATGGCGGTTGAAGACATACAGTCGCCAGTCGACCGTCTTCAGCCACAACTGTCCTTCTGCGTCTTCTGCCATGCTCTCCACTTTTCGCGGTGGGAAATCGGTATTGGGATTCCTTGGCTTATTGTAGGCCGAAAACTCCGTGCCGTCGAAACGGCAGAGGCCGTACCATGTGCCAAACCATAAGAAGCCATCACGGTCTTTCAGTACACACATCACGTTGTTCGAGGGCAGTCCCTCAGCGGTGGTGTAGTGCTGTGAAATGACCGTCGCCCTATGCTGGGCACTGGCAGGCAGTAGCGTAGCAGCAAGGAAAACAGCGGATAAGAAGAATCTTCGTACCATTGTCACGTGGCAAAAGTACGAAGATTTTCTGAAACATCCAAACAATTCGGCTATTTCTGTATGCCAAAGTCTGCTTGTTGGGCTTCTACCTCTTGTAACAGACGAGCCTTTTCGGCGTCAGAGAGGGAGGGAGCGGCATGGGCTTCATGGGACTTATGGGTCTCATAGGACTTATGGGCCCCATGGGCCTCGGTGTAGCACATCGGCAGGTCGTAGGGCACGCTTTCTATCTCCAGCTCGGCAGGTGTTGGGGCGTGGGTGCCTGGGAACTGTACCTCGGCCTTGACCTTGATCTTGCCAGCCTGTTGTGTGCTACGAATCAGTACAGGCGCAGAGCCCCATTCCACAGCACGTGGGTTGGCATTGATGGAGGCGTCGCCAATGATCTCGCCTTCGCCCTCGACGGTGAAGCGGATATTTTCCTTGGCCAAGCGACGCACATGTCCCAAGTCGTCGGTCACCTCGCAGATGACGACGATGAAGTCGGAGCCGTCAGCCACGAGTGGCTTGCCCATGTCGTCAACGCGGAGGCGCAGCTTCGTGCTACGGCGCGATGGCATCTTCTCTGCTGTGCAGACCACTTTGCCACCAATGATACCCTCGGCCACCATCTTCACATTCTGCCAGTTGCGCTGGGTGTAGCTCCAGTCACGGGCCTCGAAGAAGTCCCAGGCATCTTTGAAGACCACGAGGCCGTGCTCTACGGGTTGTATCCAGCAATGTTCGCCATCATACATCGTCAGGCGAACGGAGTCGCAATTGCTAAAAATGGTCACATCCTTTTCTGAGAACTGCGTCATCTCATGTGCAATGTAAACTTGAGGTGAGAAGGTGAGAAGGTGAGAAGGTGAGAGCACAGCGGCAAACATATCGAAGGCGGTCTTCTTCTGTCGGAAGGCATCATAGATTCCTCCCCAATAGGGGTCGGGGTGATAGCCGCGCTGGTGGTCGAAGGGGTGCCACTGGCAACCGCCAATAAACTGACCCGTGGTGTGGAAGAGCTCTTGCGTCGAGCGGTAGAGGCTCATTGCCTGCGTCAACATGGGACGCTCACCCCAACTTCGTGAGGCACGGTTCAGATTGTTGTGAGCATACCAGTCGTCGACCAACTCACCAAATTCACGCGTAAAAATACATTGCTTGGGCTTGTCGTCCTTGAAGTCGTCGCCAGGCCAGCCATACACCACATCGTAGCGTTCTTTGACGCCGGCGCTATGTAGGTCGGCAGCAGCCACTGGACGGTAGGGATAGGGATATTCGTCCTTGGTAATCTGAAGGGCCTTGAGGGCAAAGTCCTCGGGATAGCGCGTCTCGTTGAGGATGGGTTCCCACATCAGCACGCAGGGATGGTTGCGGTCACGCCGGATGATGCTGCGCGTATTCTGATGCACCTTCTCGTCCCATCCTTGGTCTTTGTTCCAATACTGCCAACCGGGTGTGGCGACGATGATGAATAGGCCCAGCTCGTCGCAGGCATCCATGAACGACGGGTCTTGTGGATAGTGGGCCGTGCGGATGATGGTGAAGCCTGCGTCGCGCAGTCGTTTGGCATCACGCCATTGTTGTGAGTTCGGCAGGGCGTTACCCACGTAGGCAAAGTCCTGATGGCGATTGGCACCTACGAGTTGGTGATACTTCTTACCATTGAGGTAGAAGCCGGGTGTGCCCGATGTGGAAACATCGGGAGTCGTGGCGCCCTTGAAGTCAAAGGAGCGTATGCCGATACGAGTGATGCCGCCGTCGAGCGACTGCTTGCCGTCCTTGACGCGGGTGGCTATATTATATAAATAAGGTGTCTCGGGCGACCAGAGCTTAGGATTCTTGACGAGGAAGCACTGGGTGATGGTGCGTGCCTCGCCTGGGGCCAATTTAAGCTTTGTACGCTGCGATGGAATCGCAGCAAAAGAGACGAGACTGTTCTCGACGGTAATGGTGCGAGCCTTGCTGTCGCTGTTGCGTACCTCCGTATTGACAAAGACCTCGGCGCTCTTGTCGCTGATGTTGGCATAATGCACAAAAATACCGCCACCAGCCACCTTATTCTCTTCTATGGCATCCGTGATGGCTACCTTGTTCTTGGCAATGAGCCACACGTCGCGATAGATGCCGCCGTGATAGGCAAAGTCGAGCTGTGCCTGTTTCTTGCCCGGCGGGTAGGTCTTGTCGTCGCTATTGTCGGTGCAGACGGCGACGACCAAATCATCGCCAACATTAAAAGCAGAGAGAGAGATGGTGATAGGCAGGTAGCCGCCTTCGTGTTCCTTGACCTTCTGGCCATTGACGTAGATGGTCTGCTTGCCCATGATGGCCTCGAAATGCAGGGTGACGTCGCGACTGGCACATTCCTTGGGCAATACGAAATGCTTACGATACCAAGCTATGCCCTGATAGTTGCGACAACCGCTGGCCTCGGCGGGCATCAGCTGGACGCTATGGGGCGTGCTCACCACTTCCCATGCCTGGTCGTTGAAGTCTTTTGCCTCAGCACCAGCGACATCGCCCAGATGAAAGCGCCAGCCAGCATTGAAGTTCCATACCAGGCGTCCGCTGTTCTCCAAAGGGAAGAGGCCAGCTATGGAGGTTTGCGCCCATGCGTTTATACCGCAGAGGACGCAGATGATACCAATTATCTTTCTCATCATATTACCAATTATCTGTTCTAAATGAAGACACGGGCAGGCCGTCGTGCATGAGGTCACCATCCACCCAGTCCTTGAAAGCATAGCGCACAGCCATAGGCTTCTTCACTTCGTCGCACACCACGTAGACGCGATTGCGACTGACCCACACCTTCGTGGCAGGCTTAAAGACCTTGTCCTGTCCTGCTACCTCAAAGTTGGGGGAGGTCGTGCCGTGTTCGAAGTAGACCCACTCCTTGCTTCTGTCGAACGAGACAACGGCCGTATCGTTTTGGAAGGTCACCTCCTTATACGTAGCGAAATCGGGCAAACCCTTCTGTTCGTAGGTGTTGGCGAGAGCCAGGATAGCCAGTCGCTCACCAGCCTGACGCTTCTTTCTGGGATGGATACCATACTCCAAACCAGCATCCATCAGCACAGCCATGCGGGCATTGCTGATGATGCTCTCTGCCTTCAATTGCTGTTCGCGCAGATACTGGCTGTCTTTCCACTCGATGAGGTTGTAGTCGTAGGGCGCTATCTGACAGTAGTAAAAGGGGAAGTCGCCCTGTTTCCACTCCTTGCGCCACCCCTCGACCATTGTCTTCAACAGCGGAGCGTAGTAGTCGTAGCGAGGTACATTGTCCTCGCCCTGATACCAGATGGCGCCACGCATGGTGTAGCCAACGAGGGGTTTGAGTTGTCCAAAGTAAAGTGCCGTAGGACAACGCTGCTGGAGCTGTTTCATGTCCTCTTCCGTCACATGCTGGTTAACCTTGGGGAACGCTTTCAACCAGTCGGGAGCCATCCATGCCTCGCAGGCCGAACCACCCCATGCCGTCACGATGAGGCCTACAGGCACATCGAGTGTGGCGCGCAGGGCCTTGCCAAAGTAGTAGGCTGTTGCCGAGAAGTCGCGCACGCTGGCACTATTGGCCTCGTTCCACTGGCCCGTCACGTCCTGCTCTGGCGTCAACGACACGTGGCGCTTGACAGTAAACAGTCTTAGTTGCGAGTCTTTGCAATTCAACAGCTCCTCTATAGTGCCTTCGACGGGCTGTTGCTTGAAGCCCTTCATCTGCATCTCCATGTTCGACTGTCCAGCGCATATCCACACCTCGCCAATCATCACGTTGTTAATTAGAACGTGGTCTTTGTCCTTGAAGCCGATAAAGTAAGGGCCTCCGGCCTCAGGGGTTTTTACCTTTAAACTAAAGAGTCCGTACTTGTTGGCCATTACGTTATGGCCTTTCTTATCCCACGAGGTGGTAATGCAAACCCGTGTACCAGGTTCTGCCCATCCCCAGATGTTACATTCTGACTGTTGTTGCAGCACCATATTATCGGCAAAGAATGCTGGTAGCTTCACCTTGCCACTTGCCGTTATTCCAATCAGCGCACAGATGGCGCACAATAGCTTTCTCATATTATTGTTCTTTTAAAATCATTGGTTCTGCTAATAGTCCGGCAGGCAGTAGTCCATCCCCTTTCGTGCGATACTTGGCGTTGGTCCAGATGCCGTCGTAGGGTGCCTTGCCAGCGTCGAGGCCATGCAGGGCGTTGTGCCACGTGTTGACCACCTCGATTTCTATCTTGTTCTTGCCTTTCTTCAGCGCACCTGTTATCTCCACCTCATAGGGTGCCGTCCAGGCAATGCCGCAATCCTTGCCGTTGATCCAGACGTGGGCGATGTCCTTCACGTTGGGGAACGAGAGCCAGGCACGACCTTGTGGTACCTCGTCCTTCTTCAGTTTCCACGTCGTCGTATAGCGCGCATGTCCGCTGAAGTAACGAATGCGGTCGTCTTCGTGCTGACTCCAGTCGAAGAGCTGCTGCTTCTTCAGCGTCAGGTTTGCCTCGCGGAAGGTTATATCCCATACTTTTACCTCAGTTCCCCCTGAGGGAACTGTTAGTTTCCCCCTAGGGAACTGCCAGTTCCCCCTAGGGGAACTCTTTATCAAGTCGTAGCAAAGGAACAACGAACCATAAGCAGGCAAGGTAAGAACACCTTGATAGTCGTGCGAAATGTCCGTCAGGGGGTTGTAAACCACTGCTTTCCCGTTACCTTGACGGAACGTGGGCGCAAACGTCTGCTGCTGGTTTGTCTGGTTCGAAAGGAAGTAGATGTCGTAGCCGTCACCAGCACGATGGGCGTAGGCGATGCCTTCAGGCAGAACGGCATCAGGGGCGACCTGCTCGAAAACGGCATTTTGGTAAGGCTTGTCAATGATGAGCACGCCCTGTTGGCGCAGTTGTGCGATCTTCGCCTTGGCTTCGTCAGACACCAGCGCACCCTCAGGAATGACCAGCACCTTGTAGTTGAAGGGTTGCGAAAGCAGGGCGTCTTTGTTCATCGAGTCGTACTGATAGCCGTGCAAGGGATTGATCCAGTCCTTCATGTCGAGAATGCCGGCAGAATGGCGCACGCCAATGGGCGATTCCTCCATCGGTTGTCCGACATTCGCCAGGCGAGCCTTCTCTGACGCAACACGTTCAGCACCAAACAAGCCTGGCAGCATGGGCACTACCTTGTCAGGCGTCAAGGCTCGCGAGGGTATCTCCTCACCTGTATAGACAGCAATGTCTACCACAGGCTTGCCTTGTTGCAGGAGCGTCTGGCAACGAGTGATGTAGTCGACAAACGCCTTGGCCTCTGGATACCAGGTTTGGTCGCGCTGGAAGAAAAGGCCAATGCCGTCGAGCGTCATTCCTGGTTTCTTGTCGAGCCAAGGGTTATGCGTGTTGACGTGGAAGAAGAGACGATTCATGCCTAACGCGAAGTTGCGGTCGAGTAGGGGCTTGACCATTGCCGGCGTCTCGTCCCATACGCCACGCACCTCTGTAAAGCCTTCGGCCTGTACGATGGTTTTGCCATAGACGTGAGCGCCGCTGATAGCGTCCAACATGTCGTTAGGCTTGTCGTGGGTAGGCGAGTTGAGCCAGAATTCACCCATCGGCACGTCTACATATTTATAGTGTTCGATACCGTCAGACATCATGGTGGGCGCTACGCTCTCTGATGAGAGCAGCACGCCATATTCGCGTGCTTTCTGAGCGGCTGTGGTAAAGAAGACTTCGTTGACCAGTTCGTTGATGGTCTTTCGGATGTCGCGTAGCACCTCCTCGCCTCCTACCATCGGTACTCCGGCATAGATAGGCAAGAGGGGTAGAATGTCGTAGCCACGACGACGTTGGAATTCCTGTGCAAATGTAGTGCTCCAGTTCTGCGAGCCACACTCCCACGAGTCGACGTGCATATATTTGATGGCGCGGTGGCTGGGGCGCTGCATAAAGAGGCCGAACCACGAATCAATCTGTTTTGCGACAGCCTTGCGTGAGAACTTGTCGCACTCTAATCCCTTGGCGCCACCTGCCGTAGCGTTGGTATGACCCGTAGAGGTGTGCCCCATGCGCAGAATGCGCCACTGGCCTTTTGGCAAGTCGTACACAAGCATGTCGCCCTTCATCTGGGTGACGACGATATCTTGCGGGTGCAAATAGTCGTCTGTGCTCAGGTCTTCCTTAGGGGTGTCAGGAGCTTTGCGCCATACATATCCGGCCTTACCCTCCCAGTTGTCAATAATGGGAAAACAGCCCAACTTGATGTCCTTCAGTCGTAGCACGGGCTTCCACTTGGCGGCATCCAAATCCTCTGCACCAGGCTCAGTCCCCTCAGGGGTCCACTCGAAACGGAAATACTTGGCACGTGTGGGAGGAATAGAGAAGGTGGTGTTGAAGCCCGTGTTCTGCCATCCCTGACGAGGAGGAGTGAGCTGCTTAACCGGATAGAAGACGACACCGTCGTTTGAAGCCTTCACGAGCAGTCGCTGGCATTGAATATTAGTGCCCGAGGGTTCTATCTCCACATTCCGTACCAGCGTAGGTTCGTTGAACTCGTATTGTAGCCAGCAGGGGTCATCGGCACAGTAGACTCCCTTGGCATTGATGGTGACGTTGGGAGAATAGGTCATCTTCTTTTGATGAGTGGCCGAGGGACTGCTGACGGGTATTGCATAGACAGCAATATCCTTGTAGTAGTCTTCGTAGTGCTGAGGCTTCTGCATCAGGAAACGATGATGTCCACCGCTCACAACCGTGTCGCAGAAGACAATCTTCTGCATGGATTCTTCAGCCTTAATCCATGGTCCACCAGCCAGCGCAAAGCCGTCGCAGACATGAATACCCATGTCCAAGCCGAGCGAATCAGCTTGTACCAGCGCACAATCCACCATCCTCCAGAAATTCTCACTCAGCGCATCAGCCCTGCCTTCGTATTCAGGACGCTCTGCCGCACCACGAATAGGCATCAGGTAACAGCCGCCCAGCCCTACGTCCTTCATTCCCTGCAGGTCAGCACGAATGCCAGCCTCTGATACTGCGCCATACATCCAATACCAGAAGGTCCAGGGCTTCTGCGTGTCAGCGTGGCTGACACTAAAGGATAAGTGACAAATGATAAATGAAAGGAGAAGGCGCTTCATACTATTCAAATCTTAAGATGGCGTTGATGCTGCCCTTGCCTTTGCTCCAATAGGGTTGCGCAGATGGACCGTTGAGGTCGGTGGTGTTCACCTTGTTGCGAACAGCAGGGATGGCTTTGAGGATAGAGATGCCTGTCTCTGGCAGGGTGTAGAGCAGGTGGTCGCGACCATCACGTGGCGTATAAATACCTATCTTCAAGTTGAGACCTTCAATGTCCACCTGACCTTCCGTTGTATTCAACTTCATCCACGAGACGTTGGAGAAGTAGCCCTTGAACTCAGGATATTCGAACGACTCGCCAGGAATGGGGTCGTTGTAGTCGTTTTGCCACAGACCATACTGTGGACCCTCTTGACGGTTTTGCCAAACGCGATAAGGGCCCTTGCCCACCCATTGCTTACTTTTGACGAACTGCTCAGGATAGTCGAAGCAGATACCCATCAGGTCGACGACACCGTTGAAGTAATAGTCGACGTTCATATAGGCACCGCCATCAGCGAGGAAGCGCCAGGTCACCTTTTCAATGGAGCCATGCTGATAGTTGGCCACCAGTGTGCTGTCGCTCAGGGTAAAGCCTGCGAAGGCGCCTTGGTCGGCATACTCAGTATATTCCGTCTTCTTCTGAAAGGCTTCCTTATCGTCGTGATTGTAAAAGCCGTCCTGCGAACGGTCGGCACGCTTGGCAGCCACAAAGCGAGGTCCATTGCCAAACGACAACTTCTTGCCATTCGCGCTGACCCCCATCAGCATACCTGTCTTCTTGGAGAAGGTGTATTGACGCGTGCCATGCTGAACCAGCAGCTGCTCGCCGTCCTCGGTATACGAGTACTGTTGCGTGTTCTTGCGCAGCGTGGGCTTGTGGAAGTTACCAGCCCTTGTCATGTGCTTACGGCTCCACGTGAATATCTCCTTTCCATACGGATCGATAGCTTTCAGCTCTATCACATCAGCATCTGTCCTTTCGATTTTCAGTTGGGCGCGCTCGCCTGATGCAGCATTAGGCGAAGGGAGTTTCACCTCCTTGATGACCTTGACGTCCGTTTCTCCGTAGGCAGGCATTTTGAGCAGTCTATAGCTGAACTGACAGTCCTTTAGGTTGATGAAGTTGTAGCAGTTTTGAATGGTGAAGGCACCGCTGTCGAAATACAACACCTGCACAGGGCTCCACACCTCGCGGATGGTATAGAACGAGCCTTCCTTCTCCATGTGAGGTCCCACGATGCCGTCGGCACCGAAGTTGCCCATGCAGTCCACGATGTTGTTCATATCCGTGCGAACCACACCCTGATCCATCAAGTCCCACAGGAAACCACCAGCACAACGAGGATTCGACATCATCAGCTTCCAATAGTCCTTCAAGCCAGCACCATGTCCTCCGTCATACAGTCCATGCAGGAACTCCGTAGGCATGAAAATCTCTTTCTGGCGCATATAGTCTGCTGTCTCGCCCCACGAACGATAGTGCTTCGTCTCGAAACCGTTGCGATTGGCCCAAGGATAGAGCACGACGCGCTGCTGGGGGTCGAACTTCGCAAACACGGGCTCCAGTTCGTAATTGAAGCCGCCCTCGTTGCCATTGCTCCAGAAGATGATTGAGGGGTGGTTGACGTCGCGCGTCACCATCTCTTCCACGATTTGCGATCCGACAATGGTCTCGTGGCCCCAATGCCAGCCTGGCTGTTCGCACTCTACATAGAGTCCCAACGAGTCGCAGGCATCCAGGAATTCTGGGTCGGCAGGATAGTGGCTCAGGCGTACGGCATTCATGTTCATGCTCTTGATGAGCAACACGTCCTCGATGTTCTTCTGCTTCGACAGCGTGCGACCAGTCTCTGGACGGAAGGAATGACGGTTGGCACCCTTGAAGATCACCTTCTGCCCATTGATGAAGACGCCGTCTTCCTTATCACCAGCATAGGTGTGACGATATTCGATAGTGCGGAAACCAAACTTCTGACGCTCTGTGTGGAGGGTCTTTCCTTCTGCGTTTTTCAACGTAAAGACAGCCGTGTAGAGATTGGGCTGCTCTGCGTTCCACGTCTTGATGCCCTTCGCATTGAAGTCGGCCTTGACTTGGTCGCTGACAATGGGGAAGGCAGGACTTTGTGCCACCTTCTTCCCTTTGGCGTCGATGATGTCGACGCTTACGGAACTATTGGGCACAGCTCGATTCAGGAATACATCAGCCATGAAGTGGCCGTCAGCCTTGGCGTCAATAGCTACTCGTTGGATGTTTTGTGCTGGCTTTGAGACGATAAATACGGGGCGCCAGATGCCGCCAAAATTCCAGTAGTCGGCACGGCGCTCGGCAAGGTTCACCTGCGGAATGGTACTCTCTTTCAGCACTTCCACCTCTAAGCGGTTTTTCTTCTTGCCAAAGAACACACGATCGGAGACGTCGATAGTATGTCGCGTAAAGCCACCCTGATAGGTGCCGTTGCCAGCCTTGCGTCCGTTAATCTGGACGCGAATCTCTGTGAAGGCTGCTTCGAACACCAGCAGAATCTGTCGTCCTGCCCACTCTTGGGGAAGCGTAAACTCCGTCTTGTACTTGCCCTGTTCATCGGCAATACCCTCTGGCGTGGCCTTTCCGTAGAAACGCATACCATACTGGTAGGTGCCGAAGCCTTGCAGTTCCCAACATGAGGGTACGCCTATCTTCGTCCACTTGCCTGCGTTGCGTCCATCAGTGCAAAAGAAATCCCACTCTACCATGTCGTCACAACCGTGACCACTCAGATACTGTCGTTGGGTCTCTACCGATGTTTGGGCTGCTGACATTAGGGAAGCCCCTAACGCAGCCAAAAGAAATATCCGTCTCATATATAGCTATACATTATTTATATATGAGACGGATAAGAGAAAGAAATGTCACCGCTCCTATTCGGTGATAATGAGTCCACCCATAGGCTGGATGGTCACCTTGGCCTCACCGTTTTTTCCTACCTTCAAAGTCTTAAGAGCGGGCTGTGAGGGACCCTTCTTCTGAGGCTCGTCGATATACAACTTAACGGTCTTTCCTGCAAACATCGGCAGAGAGAGCTTAAGGGCTTTCGCCTCGTTCTGACCGTTGAGGCCTGCTACATACCATTGGTTGCCTGTGCGACGGGCCAACACGACATACTGTGTGGGGTAGCCGTCGACAAACTGTACCTCGTCCCAGGTGGTTGGCAACTGGCGCAGGAAATCGAGCTCAAACTGTGGCAACTCCTGCAGATTGTTAGGATACATGGCCACGCAGTTGACGCTGGTTTGGATGACAATGCCTGAAGCCATCTCGAAGATATCTGTCGTATAGCGCGGATGACGACTCTTGTTGTCACGGCTCAAGTGATGGTTCATCATAATGCCACCCCAGTCGAAGGCTGCCACAGCATTGCGGGCAAAGGGATGCATACAGAGTTCAAAGCCTTCCTTCTTAGCGTGGTATTCGCTGAAGAACACATTCTCAGAGGCAAGGCATGCCTCAGAGGCGACAAAGTTAGGATACATGCGCTCCCAACCACGGGGAAGGGTACAGCCGTGGAACACCACCTGCAGACCATAGCGGTTGGCGTCGGCCAGGATGTCTTCGTAGAGTTGTATCATAGGCTGCTTGTCGCTGCCAAAGAAGTCGACCTTAATACCTGCAATGCCAATCTTTTGCATCCAGGCCATCTCGCGGTTGCGTGCCAAAGAGGTGCTCATACCGTTGCGTGGTCCCTGCGGGGCATCGTTCCAATAGCCGTTAGAGTTGTACCACAGCAACAGGCGCACACCTTTCTTCTGGGCATAACGGCTCAGTTCGGCAACGCGGTCACGTCCGATCTGTGTATCCCAAAGGGCATCTACGAGTACATATTCGTAGCCCATCGTAGCTGCCAGGTCAATCATCTTTACCTGGTCGTCGTAGTTGCATGAGTTGTCCTGCCATACCAGCCACGACCATGTATAGCGACCAGGTTTGTACTGTTGGCTGGCTTCATAGCGTGGCTCGACGACATCGTAGGGAATGGTGGTCTCTACGATAGGCTTCAGCGAGGTGCCTACCGTAATGGTGCGCCAAGGGGTGCTGGCAGGCAACGACAGACCGGCCCATGGACTACCGAGTCCCTGCAGTTCACCCTTGTTGGGGAAGGCAATGGTATAGCCCTTGCCCGACTCATAGTCGCTGAGGTGTGAAGCCACATAGCCGCCGTCCAGTCCCGTCTCGCTGACGAGCACCCATCCGGTGGGTACCTTGAACAGACAAGGGAAGGTAAAGCCTTCGCCTGCAGCTGATTTCTCACCTAAAGGAGCATCGGCACGATAGTCTTCCTCGTAGCTGGGCTTGGTACGTGCAAAGCCTACCATCGGCAGACTCTGTGGGGTGAGGAAGGTGGTGGTGCCTTGTGGGAAGTCGAAGCTGGTGGTTTCGTTGTAGACCACAGTACTCATCCTGTTACCGTCAGCCTTGGGCTGTAGGGTATAGCGGAAAGCAACGTCGTTGTCCGACACACAGAAGGTCACCAAAAGGGGAACACCCTGCTGGTTGACGAAAGTCAGGTCGGCCTGTTGGGCGACGTAGTGTGACTGTGAAGCCTTGGTGCGGGTCATCTGGTACGTGCGGTCAATACGACTCTCTTTCTGTCCTCTTAGGGTCAGCCCCTGCGTAAAGTCAGCCCAGTCGGTCTTCAGTCCTAATGCTGAAGGCATCAACATGGGTTGACCGTCGTAGTTGACACAATAGGTTGGCTGTCCACCATTGTCATTGATAGTAACAACCAAGCGGCCATCTGGCGATGTGACTTTGGTCTCTCCTGCCTGGACTGCCATCGCCGTCAGTCCTAAGAGCATCATGAATAGTTTACGTTTCATATTAGTTTTTTGAAGTATAGTGTTTCTCAGCAAACTGTCCGAAATACTTCAGACAAGTGTCGCGCCACTCGCGGGCGTTCTCTACTTGATGGTTCAAGCGTTCGTCAACCTCACGCCAACGCTGTTCGTCGATATAGTGACGCAACAGGTTGTGCCACAGGTTTTGGGCATGTTCCGTCCAAAGTACGCCCTCGTTATAATGGTATTGCAAAGACTCCCACAGCGTCGAGCCGTCTTTCATCTGATAGTCCCAACTCACGTGGTGGAACCATAGCAGTACGTTCTCCGGGCAGGTGTCAATATTGTCGTAGCGACGTGCCACCTCCGGACGATACTGGCTTGTGGCGTTCGTGCCCTTGCTGGAGCGCTCAAAGCCTACACCATTCTTGTCGGCTTTGTGGTAGTAGACAGGGCACCACTCCAGCGGATAGCTGGCAATGAATCCGTCAGGTTCAGGACCATAGTGGTGGTCGAACTTGAAGATGTGGTGCAGGCCTAACGGCATCATGTAGTTGACGCAAGCCTCGCGGCTCTCCATCATCAGTTGCGATACCATCGTAACAAACTGTTCGTTGGTGGTGAAGGTCTGCCCAATCCACTCACGGGCTATGCGGTCGGCAGACAACTGTGGGTTCCATGCCAGTCGGCCAAAAGCATACCAGTTGGCCTGCGAGAAGTGGTGACCACACCAGTTGCGGTCAAGTCCGATATTGGCCACACCTGCAATACCTTTCAATGAGCGGGGATTAACCTGTGAGAAGAATTCCTGCCACATAGGTGCCAGATAAACCAGATGACGCGACTGTCCCAAATACTCTTGGGTAATCTGCAACTCTACCATGTTTGGCGTCTGCTTAATCTGGTCGAAAATAGGACTATACGGCTCACGGGGCTGGAAGTCAAGCGGTCCGTTCTTGGTCTGCAAGATAACATTGTCGCGGAATTGACCGTCCAGTGGTTTGAACTCAGAGACAGCCTGCTTTACGCGGTCTTCGCCCTTGTGGTTGGCACCATAGACAAAGCAGCGCCACATGACAATACCATGATAAGGCTTCAAGGCATCGGCTAGCATGTTGGCACCCTCGGCATGGGTACGATGGAAGTCGCCAGGACCAGGCTGTCCTTCGCTGTTGGCCTTCACCAGAAAGCCGCCGAAATCGGGAATAAGCTTATAGATTTCCTTGGCTTTTTTCTGCCACCAGCGTACAACGCTCTTGTCCAGCGGGTCGGCGGTCTTCGTCTCTTTCAGCGCCATCGGCGTCGCAAAGTTGATGCTCAGATACACCTTGATACCGTATGGGCGCAGGATATCAGCAATCTGCTTGACTTCTTTCAGATAGGGAGTCGTCAACATCTTCGGCGAGGCATTGACATTGTTCAGCACGCTACCGTTAATGCCTAAAGAAGCGTTCGCTCTGGCATATTCCTTTATCAGCTCTTTGTTCAGGTGAAACCACTCAAAAATGCTGTTGCCGGCATAGCCGCGCTCAATGCTGCCATCAAGGTTGTCCCAGTGGTTGAGCAGGCGCAGTTGGTAGGCGGGATGCGACTCTGCCTGTGTGTCGCCACGTAACAGGGCATACGTTCCGTATAGCAATCCTGATTCACGTCGGGCTAGTAATGTTGAACCATCAAAACGATAGCCGTCATCATCGGGCATGGTTTTGTCGAGTTTCAACGCTATGGCCTCGCCACGGTAGTAGCTCTCGAGTTCCTGAAGGATGATGTCAATAGTAGGTGATTGAAGGGTTGTGATAACTTTTGCCTTATTGATGGGCTGGTAGCGCAGCCACAACTGATGACCATCTTCAGCCCGCACAGCCGAAAAGACTGTGAGGACCAGGAGTACAATCAAAGATTTTCTCATGGTGTTATCGTTTTAACAAGTTTAGCGGCTGTTGGGGAGCCAGCGCATTGTTTGTCTTCTCGGTATATTCCGAGAGTTTCAGGGATGTCGTGCACTTGATATCGCGGCTTGACGAACCGATGCGGAAGGTATAGGTACCTGCCTCGGTAATCCACTGTGAACCGGCCTCGTCAAAGCTGGCCAGGTCACGAACAGGAATCGTCATCTGTAGGGTCTGACTCTCGCCAGGCTGCAACTCGCGAGTCTTGGCAAAAGCTTTCAGTTCCTGAACGGGCTTCTCCAGTTTGCCGTTAGGGGCCTGGACATAAACCTGAGCAACCTCTTTGCCACTGACAGCACCCGTGTTTTTAATGGTGATGTTCACTTCGACGGCATCTTTACCCTTAGCCTTAATTGCCGGCTTTGAGAATTCAAAGGTGGTGTAGCTAAGACCATATCCGAAAGGATAAGCGACCTGACGGTTGAAAGTGTCGAAGAAACGATAGCCTACGTAGATATCTTCTTCGTGGTTGGTATAGGCATGACCAGGGATAGGACGGTTACTGCCTACCATCATCTTAAAACTATAGTCGTCAAGGCTGCCAGGGAAGTTCTTGGTAGAAGCATGATCGGTAGCAGCGATAGGCCAAGTCATCGTCAGCTTGCCTGAGGGATTGACCTTACCCGTCAGCAAGTCGGCAATCGAGTTGCCACCCTCCATGCCTGGCTGCCAGGCGCAGAAGATTGCATCGGGATAACCGCTCCACGAAGCGGTCTCAATGACGCTACCAGAGTTGATGATGACGATGACGGGTTTGCCAGCAGCGTGGAAGGCATTGCAGACGTCCATAATCAGCGCACGCTCCTCAGGAATGAGGTTGAACTCAGTATCGATGTCTCGGTCGATGCCTTCGCCAGCCTGACGGCCAATGGTGATGATGGCTGCATCAGCAGCTTCCACCTCCTTGTTGATGGCGATGGGGGCGATGGCAATCTCGGGATATTTCTGCTGGCCCATCATCTCCATCTGGAACCACTTGGCAGGGTGACGCTCGGCCTGGAATTTTACTTTGGCATATTCGATATATTTGCGATAGATATCGGTCAGCGTAGGCGAAGACTTGATACCAGCATTCTTTAGACCTTGGAGCATATCGACCACATAGGGCGGATGCACGCAACCTGAACCCGTACCACCGCTGAGGAAATCGTAAGAATTCTCGCCAAAGAGGGCAACGGTCTTGATCGTGCCGCTCTTCCAAGGCAATGTACCGTTGTTTTTCAGCATGACGATACCCTCGTTAGCACTCTGACGAGTAATGGCAGCGTGAGTCTTGAAGTCGGGATTGTTTGAGGCAGGGTACTTGCGGAAGCTCGGCGTCTTAACGATGTATTCGAGCATACGGCGCACGTTGCGGTTGACATCGGCTATATTGAGCTTACCGCTCTTCACACCTTCGATAATCTCCTGCACTTGGGCGGGTTGTCCCGGCTCCATGAGGTCGTTGCCGGCCTGCACCTCGGTAATGGTGGGCAGACCCTCGCGGATACCTATCCAGTCGGTCATTACAATACCCTTATAGCCCCAGTCGTCGCGCAGAATCTTGGTCAGCAAGTCGTGGTTGCCCATCGAGAACTGACCATTGATCTTGTTGTATGAAGCCATAATGGTCCATGGATTGCTTTCGCGGACGGCAATCTCGAAGCCACGCAGATAGATTTCGCGAGCTGCACGCTGGCTGACACGCTCGTCAACGCTGGTACGGTCGGTCTCCTGCGAGTTGACGGCAAAGTGTTTGGCCGAGACACCAACGCCTTCCTTCTGTACACCGTTGATATAGGCGGCGGCAATTCTTCCTGTCAGCAGTGGGTCTTCCGAGTAATATTCGAAGTTACGGCCACAGAGGGGATTACGGTGCAGGTTCATGCCAGGCCCTAAGATGACGTCGCAACGATATTCCTTGGTCTCGTTACCGATAGCCTGACCCACCTGACCCACCAGTTCGGTGTTCCAAGTGGAGGCCAAACATGAGCCAATGGGGAAAGCAGTGGCATAATAGGTCTTGTCAGTACCCTTACGTATTGGGTCAATACGAACACCGGCAGGACCGTCAGTCAATACGGTAGCAGGGATGCCTAAACGCGGAATGGCAGGAGAAGTGCCGGCGGCACCGGCCACCAGGTCTGCCTCGCCACCTACGACAGCGTTAGAACCGAAAAAATTGTTAGCGCCGCCAACAAGTAATTTGGCTTTTTCTTCAAGGGTCATCGCCTGCAATACCTCGTCGATATTGTCAGCTCGAAGTTGGGGTTGTGAATGCATAGCTGTTGCTGTTAGTAAAGCCAGAAGGCTGGAAATGAATAGTTTTTTAGTGTGCATAAACAAGAAGTGTATATTTGTCAGTCAGTAAATCGGTGACAAATATACACTTTTTTTAGCTAACAGCCAAATTTTCAGGGCAGTTTTTACTCGTGAACGTAAAGGTTCCAACCCAAATAGGTCTCAATGGCCTCGTTCAGAATGTCGACCACATCGGTGCGACACATGGCGACATGGTGCTCGAAACCGTTCTTGCAGATATACTTCATCAGCTTTTGTAGGTTGTCGACCTTCGTCACAGCGATACAGCCGTCCATGCCATAGGGGTCGTTGGTGATTTCACCTTTGCCTAAGTAGGCCTTGATGCAGCCCTTCGGGTCGTCTGTTGAGATGCGGAAGAAGGTGAAGGGTCCTTCGCTTACCTTGGCATAGACAGCACCAAAGGTGTTGATCTTGCCCAGCGTACGACCTAAGACACCAAGAGGACCTAACTTCAGGTCGTTATTTCCAACGAACGATTTGGCATAGTTACCGCAATGGGTGCAGACACACTTGTTGCGATCTTCGGCAAAGTTGTTGTTCCAGTCGAGTAGGGCAGAGGCCTTATTTGAAGCCAGTGTCAAGGCATACATTGAGATAGCTCCTGCCAGGTCAGTCTCACAGGCAGCAGGAATAAGCTTATCGCTTAGCATTGACATGGTGACGCAAGGTGCACAACCATAGTTTTGCTCCAGCGAGTCCCAACACTGGATGGCCACAGCCTGCACGTCGTTGGCCTCTATCCAGTTTTCGACAGCCACGCTGAACTTAGCCTGCAGGCCCAGCTTCTCTTTATAGTTGTCGGGCACCTTGGCATAGTTGCAGGTGCGGTTGCACATCTCGATGAACTTCGGATCGTTGTCGCTGACCTTCTGGGCGGCATAGAGAATCTCGCTGAGGTCGGCAGGAACGACGGTAATGCCTGAACGCTGCAACAGCTTTTCGCTGGCACGACAGGTGTTGAAGCCCAAGGGGCGTGTACCTATCTGTCCCAAACGACAGTGGCGCAGACCGTTTACCACACGGCAGATGGCGGCAAACTTGTCAATGTCCTTCCTGAGCAGCGGGTCATAGATAGAATAGGTGTGCAGTGTGGTGTCCGTGAAGGGAATGCCATACTGGTAGAGGTTGTTGCACACAGAGATCTTGCCGCAGAAGGCATCACGGCGCGAGTCAAGGTCCACCTTGTCGTTCTCGTCGTCGCAGGCCTGTACCATTACAGGCACGTTCAGGTCGGCGTCGCTGATGGCATTGATGATACCAATTTCGAAGCCGAAGTTAGGCAACGATACGATGATACCGTCTATCTCGTCGCGATGGGCTCTGAACTGCTTCGACACTTTCAATCCGTCTTCACGGGTCTCGATGCTTGAACTGCCCGTAGGTGTGGCGTCTTCAGGCAGGATGATATACTCGTAGCCACCCTCTTCGAGCGTCTTCAGCAGCTGCTTGCGCACATCTTTGGCCAACTCCGAATTAAAATAGGCGCGTGTTCCGATAATCACGCCAAAACATGTCTTTCCGTTTCTCATATTTGTTTAGTTTTAGTTAATCAATTGTTTGACGGCCTCTCGCCAGCCTTTGTAGAGGTGAGAGGTGAGGGGCGAGAGGTGAGCGTTTGGCTGATAGGTCTGGATGACTTTACGATATCCCACCACCTCGTCGAAACTCTTCCAGAGTCCACGGGCAAACCCATTCATGATGACGGCACCCAAGGCCGAGGCATCATCAACCTCCGTGCATACCACGGGAGTCTCCAGCATGTCGGCCTGGAACTGCATTAGGAACTTGTTCTTCGTGGGGCCTCCGTCAGCGGCAATGTTCTTCAGGCTTCCGCCTGTGGCGTGGGCCATGACGTCCACCAGGTCCTTGATCTGGTAGGCGATACTCTCCAATGCTGCCCGCAGGAAATGAGCTTTGGTAGTGGCGAAGGTGAGTCCGAATACGGCCCCTTTCACATTACTTTGCCACCACGGGGCACCCAGTCCCGAGAAGGCCGGCACGATGTATACCCCGCCATTATCCTCGACACTCGTTGCAAGTGCTTCCATCTCGGCAGGATGGTCCACGAGCTGCAACTGGTCGGCAATCCACTTGAGTGTAGCTCCCGTGCTATAGATATTGCCCTCGTAACCATAATAGGTCTTGCCAAAGGCCGTAAATCCCACACTGGTTACCAGTCCTTCCGGAGCGGGTTGAGGCTTCTCGCCAATGTTCACCATCACACTCGAGCCTGTGCCGTATGTCACCTTGCCAGAGCCTTCTTCAAAGCACATCTGTCCGACCAGTGCACCATGCGAGTCCCCCAACACACCAGCTATCTGGATGGGGTTGGGGAACACTCCTTCTACCGTTGTATCTCCATAGATTGTGTCGCAGGGTAACACCTTGGGCATCATTGAGTTGGGGATATCGAACAGCTGTAGCAGGTCATTGTCCCACTGCAGAGTGTGGATATTGAAGAGCATGGTACGCGAGGCGTTGGTGATGTCTGTAGCGTGCACCTTGCCTCCCGTCAGTTTCCAGACGAGCCACGTGTCAATGGTGCCCATCAGCAACTCCCCTTTTTCTGCCTGTTCGCGGGCACCCTCAACATGGTCTAAAAGCCACTTGATGCCGCTGGCCGAGAAGTTCGGGTCGATGAGCAGACCGCTCTTCTCCATCACCAACTCTGCCTTACTGTCAGCACGAAGCTGGCGACACAGCTCTGCACCTCGCGTGTCCTGCCAGACTACTGCGTTGGCAATGGGTTTGCCCGTGGTCTTGTTCCATACCACTGCCGTTTCCCGTTGGTTAGTGATGGCCAGCGAAAAGGTGTATGGCACCAGCGAATAGTGCAGGTCTACTTCTGCCATCAGTTTGCGGATGGCCTCTACCATATTGTTGTAGATTTCCTCTGCATCGTGCTCCACCCAGCCAGTCTGTGGATAGTACTGATGGTGGTCGACATTGGTGCGCGCCAGCATCTTGCACTCTTCGTCGAACAGCAAAGCCTTCGTCGACGAGGTGCTCTGGTCAATAGCAATGATTCGTTGTGCCATTTCTCATTACTTCATTTACATTTCTCATTTATCATTTAGAAAGCTGGTTACAGTTTTCGCCACGCCTTCTGCATCCATGCCGTAGTGGTGGAAGATCTCTGCATTAGTGCCATGAACGACGTTCTCGTCAGGAATGCCGATGATGCGCACAGGAACGGGGTGCTCCGAAAGTGTCTCGCACACCATCGCACCCAAGCCACCAAACTGCGAGTGCTCCTCGACGGTGACGATGCGTCCTGTCTCACGGGCTGCCTTGCGGATAGCTTCCTCGTCGAAAGGCTTGATCCACGAGCAGTCGAGCACGCGGGCCGAGATGCCCTGCTCCTTCAGCTTCAGACCAGCCTGCCAAGCGTGGTAGACAGTCTCACCCGTAGCCACGATGGTCACATCCTTTCCATCCAGAATCTGAATGGCCTTGCCTACCTCAAAGTCAAAGTCGTCGTTCTCGTAGACATCGGGCACAGCGGCACGTCCCACACGAACATAGCAGGGCTTGTTGAAATCCACCAGGAATTTCACCAGCTTCTTCGTCACGCGCCAGTCAGAGGGCAGACAAACGGTCATTCCAGGGAAGGTGCGCAGGGCGGCAATGTCGTGCAGCGAGTGGTGGGTAGCACCTAAGGCGCCGTAGGCCACACCGCCTGATACGCCAAGGATGGTGACGGGGTTCTCAGAGTAGGCCAGATCCACCTTCACCTGTTCCAGTGAGCGGGCTACATAGAAGCAGGCGGGACCACAGCAGAACACTTTCTTGCCGGAATGTGCCAAGCCTGCCGAGATGCCTACGGCATCCTGCTCGGCAATGCCACACTCTACAAACTGCTCAGGCAGCGCCGAGGCATAGTCGCCCAAGGTCACAGAGCCACGGGCATCGGTAGTTACGGCAACGATATCTTTGTCTTCACGTGCCAGTTCCAGCAACGTGTCAGTAAACTGTTTTCTACATGCAATCATATTCTATTTTACAATTTGACGATTTACAATTTACAATTTATTTCTCCATTGAAGCAATTCGAGCCTCTATTTCTGCAACCGCTTCCTTGCATTGCTCCTCGTTCAGCACACCGTGGTGCCACTTGGCGATACCTTCCATGAAGCTGACGCCGCGGCCCTTCGTGGTGTTCGACACCAGCAGGTGGGGCTTCTTGTTTGTGTAGTCAATGGCGTCAAACGTCTTCACGATGTCCTCCATCGAGTCGCCGTTCATCTCGATGACGTCCCAACCAAAGGCACTCCAGCGCTCCTTGATGCTGTCGATGGGCATCACGTCCTCTGTGTTGCCGCTGATTTGCAGGTGGTTGCGGTCGATGATGGCCACCAGGTTATCCAACTGATACTTGTTGCCGGCCATCGCTGCCTCGTAGATAGAGCCCTCGCCCTGTTCGCCGTCGCCCATCAGCACATAGGTCTTCCACGTCTTCTTGTCCATCTTCGCGGCAATGGCCATACCTACGCCGATGCCCAGACCGTGACCCAGCGCACCCGAGTTCACCTCGATGCCTGGCACCTCTATCGTGGGGTGTCCGCTCAGTATGCTGCCGAACTTACCCAGCGTGTCCAGCACCTCGGGCTTCAGGAACCCCTTAGCCTCCAGCGTTACGTACAATGCCTCAACACAATGGCCCTTCGACAGCACAAAGCGGTCTCTCTCAGCCGCCTTGGGCTCAGAGGCATCCAGATTCCTCATCACATGGAAGTACAGTGCCGTCATCACGTTCAGGCACGACAGGTCGCCACCGATGTGGCCGGCCTTGGCGGCATATACCACCTCAACAAGACGCTTACGGTTCTTCTCCGCAAGCAATTCCAATTCTTTTACGTTCATAGTCTTTAAGTATATACTTTACTAAAAAGATGTATGAACGCCAAAAATGTCATCAGTAATTTAAAACTCCGTGATTCGAGGTGCTAGTTCGGACAGGAATTGAGCAAAAATAAAATGTCTGTCGCACAGCCGAGGCCACACGACGATGCAAAGATTTAGTGTAACTTTGTAAGAATTATCAGCTTTTCTTTATATAAAGGCAGTCTGGGGGATTGAGGGAAAATGGGGTTACGAATTGGCAACCGTACTCAATTCCGCATTCTGCTATAAACTGCATCAAAGAACACCTGACGCTGAGCCAGCAACCATTTATGACTCATCATCGAGTGCAAAGGTAATCATTTCTTTGGATACGACCAAATGTTATGCTACTTTTTTATG